>OBYW01000267.1_pt1 | contig 34665 bp, 26 predicted proteins | sample 1476841 | NCBI WGS metagenome assembly OBYW01 (sample SAMEA2580222, study PRJEB22360) | human gut metagenome | biome: human gut; feature: human-associated habitat; material: faeces | place: Denmark | collected 2008/2010
ACGCGCTGTCTTCAGGTGGCAGTGAGTGTATGCTCGTGGGGGTTCAACTCCCCCCGCTCGCACCATGATGAAAGGCCGGAGCCGAAAGGTTCCGGCCTTTTTTTCGTTCCCCAAGCGGCAGTAAGGCTCAGCGGCTCCCGACACCTCCAGTGACTGGAAAAATCAGGACTCGTGGTCGGACGTGCGCACCATAAGTGTCCGATTCTGCAGAATCGGACAGTTTGTGGAGAGGGTTAGCGCACGAGGAAGACCATAATGATGATCATAGCGAAGCCGGTCAGGTCGGTGAAGGTGAACGTTTCGCCAGCCCATGCCACTGCGGTGATGGTGGCCATGACCGGTTCGCTGGTGCCGAGCATGGTGGCACGCACCGCGCCAACGCGCATCACGCCTGCCATGTAGAGCCAGAACGCGAGGAACGTGCCGCATACGATGGTGTAGAGCAGCAGGAGCACGCCTCGCGCGTCCAGTACGGGAATGTTCGCCCACGGTTGCGCGAACGGGCATAGAATGAGTCCGGACATAAGGAATGTGATGCCGTTGATGGTCATATTGCCCCATTTGAGCATGAGCATGACCGGCAGGATGGACATGGCCGCGGTGCTCACCGCGTCGATCAGTCCCCATGCGAGCCCCTGCCATGGCAGCGACAGCGAGGCGAAGTTGCCGCCGGTGGCGATGAGGAACGTGCCTGCGAATGCCAGGAGCACGCCGACCAATTCACGCTTGAGAGGCAGTCGTTTGACGCGCAGGCATACCCAGGTGAGCACGAAGACCAGGTTGAGCGTCTGCAATACGGTGGCGGTTCCGGAGTTCGTCCAGTCGATGGTCATCAGGTAGGAGACCTGCACCAGAAGCACGCATATCAGCGTGGTGACCAGATATTTCGGATACGATTTGACGTCTTTGACCGCTCCGGCGAGTTTCTGCGGCGTGGTGATGGCCGATCCGACCAGGAAGATCAGGCTGGCGAATAGCGCGCGCACGCAGGAAAGCCAGACCGGATCCAGCTGGTAGTCGCGCATCAGCAGTTTGGCCACGGTGCTGTTCATGCCCCACATGGCACCACCCAGCAGTGTCATGCCAGTGCCGATGAGCAGACTTTTCGGCGTCTGCTCCAGCACATGTTCCGTTTTTTTCGCGGTTTTTTTCGCAATTTTTTGCGATTCGGAAGTTTTCTGCGATTGCGACGCCTGTCCCGACGTTTGCTTTGCCACGGCCTATCCTCGCTCTCTCCACGGCTTTCACGGCAAATTCACGGCGATTGTAACGCACACGGTACGCATACTAAACGTCAGTTATGCAAAACAGATTTATTCCGCCAAACTTGCGTTCGGCGCCGCCAAAAAAACGAGGATTTTGTCAAGATATGATTCGAGTACGGCATTCGGCATGGAGAAAATTTCGTGCAATGACTGGCTGTACCGCACTTTTTCGATGGAACCGCCACCTTCTCGCACACGTTCAACGAAGTCATCTTGCGGTCCGTTGAGCACCCACACGTCGCGGCCGGCTTGGAATAGCAATACCGGGGCTTCGATGGCTCCGCACATGTCGGGTTTGAGCACGGCTCGGGAAAGCGCCATCGCCTGGTTTGCCCAATCGAAAGTGGCAGCATTGGTCTGGCATGACTTGTCTGTCAAACGCTGTTTGTGGAACCAGCGGATGCGTGCTTCGGAAGCTCCCTTGTAATCGTCGGGATTGAGGTTTCCGTCGAAATCGGTATGGCCGAACACGCGCGATTTGCCGAAGCCAAGCCTGCAGATCACACCGACCACAATGCGTGCAATCCACGTTGGCATGCCGACCACCGGCGCGATCATCGGCGCGGACAGTACCGCTTTGTCGAACAATGACGGGTAGCGTTCCAGCACGGCCGCACCGATGCCACCGCCCATGGAATGGCAGTACAAGTACATTGGACCATCTCCAGCCACTTCGCGACCCACGGTCTGCGCGAACGTGGCGAAATCGGCCACATACCGGCGCCAATCGTCGATCCATACCAAGCTCGGGTTGCTCATGTCGTGCGTGGAATGGCCATGTCCGCGATGTTCGAACACGCATACGGAATAGCCGGCCAGTAGGAAGTACCACACCATTTCGCTGTATTTGCGTCCGAATTCGGTGAATCCGTGCGAAATCACCACCGCACCGCGGAATACGCCCGATGCGCCGTTTTCACGCAATGCGTCGAATTTGTGCGCGTCGTAGCAGTAGTAATGCAACCGTCCAGGATGCTCCAGCTTAGGTAGCATATTGCCGTCCCAATCAACGGTGGCAGGTTCCATCCAGCCTTCCGTCATGCAGTTACGCAGCGCAGGCATTACCGTTTCGTCCATTTCGGCGTCGTAGCGCGCCTCATCGATGAGCGTGATAGTCATGAATTCCATCTTAGGCGAACAAAGCTAAGACAAAACTAAGCACAAGCATGTGCGCTGTATAACGATGTATCAACAGTGCGTCACGCACTGTATCGCCACCCCGCGCGTCATCCTCGCATACTATGGAAGCATGAAATGTGTTTCACTACTGATGGTGGTGACGTTGTCTCTCACCAGCACACCAGCACACCAGCATATGCGTATGCAACAACTCCCGTTGACGGCAACGACGATATCTCCACTGCCGCGAATCCCAACTGCCCAACATGGCTGCAATGGCTGTGTGGGAAAAGAAAGTGATCGCATAATGACCACGTCGGAAAAGCATCCTAAGATTCATCGCATCGCGCTGGTCGACAATGATCCGCGAGCGCTGGATTCGCTCAGTGCCGTCATTGCCTGCAAAGTGCCGACCGCATATGTGGTGTGGACTGCGACTTCTGGCGATGAGGCGATAGAACGCTGTCAGGACGCGAACAGCAATGTCAGTTTGTTGATTCTTGATATGTCGATGGAAGGTTTGCAGGGGCCTGCTACTTGTCGTCGGTTGCGTTTGATGGGCAAGCATATGCCGATTCTTGGTGCGACGAGTTTTTCCATCAAGAGTTATCGGGACAAACTGGTGGAGGCTGGTGCGCAGGGTTTGGTCGGTAAGGAGAATGCCGACCAGTTGGCGCAGATTATTATGCGTATGTGCAATGGCGAGGTGATGGAGGGGTTTGAGACGCCTGCGTTGGCTAATTTGCGTATTAGCAGGGAGGCTGAGACTGCGCCTTCGCTCACTGTTCGTGAGGAGCAGATTATTTCTTTGTGTGCGGAGGGCATGCTTGATCGAGAGATTGCCGAGCGTTTGGGGATTTCCGAAGCCACCATCCGCAAGCATATGCAAAGTATTTTAAGGAAACTCAACTGTAAGACTTCGCGTCAGGCAGTGGCATTGTGGGTGAGGTCCAATGCGTTCTAAACCTGCAGCTCAGTACATTGCGTGGCGGAATCGTGTGCGCACGTTGCATCCGAATTTGTGGCATCCAATCCGTTTTACCATCATGTTGATCGTGCTCGTATGGACCGTATATGGAGTTTGTTATGAACCGCCTACCGACATATCTGGCGTGGTTTGGATTGCGATGCTGGTTGCAGTGCTCGTGGTATCTCCATTATTTCCAAAAAGCATGTCGGTGGCGATTATTGTGATTGCCTATGCTGGCGATCTGTTTACCTCTTACGCAAGTTCGGGTAATTCTCTTCCCACGCATCTCTACGCTTATGGCCTGCTTGCGTACAGTACCAATGTCATTATCGCGGCAGCGCTGTTCACATATTACATTGCTACTATCCTGCTGATTTCGCCTCCTGGCCCAGGCACTAACCCTGTCTCCATGATCAGCATGTATGCCATGGTGCTGCTGCTCGGCAGGGCGTTGAGTTGGAGCGAGAAAACGACGCGGAAGCGTTTTGAAGCGGCGCAAAACAAGAATCGGTTGCAGGAGTTGGAAAGCCGCGCACGCATTGCCGACGCTATTCACGATGCGGTGACGGGCGATTTGTCGGCGGCGGCGTTTGTGGCACAACGGCATGTTGCCGGCGTTTCAGGCAGCCCTAGTGCCGCTGCCGGAGGCCCTGTCAGCGCAGCCGATGCAGCCGACGCCGAAGACTGGCGTCAGATCAACGAATACATTCTTTTCGCATTGACGAATGTGCATCGCGTTATCGACGAATTGAATATGGATGCCACCGTCCTCCCCGGCGATGCTGACGGCGAAGCGCTGGCCAATCTGCTGCGAGCCACCATGAACGACGGCGACCGACGTTTGCGTAAACTCGGCTTCGAAATCACGTCCATACGGCACTGTGCGGGTGGCAAACCGAGTGCATCGCGGGAGACCGCCGAGCTTGTCAATAATCTGCTGCGTGAAATCTATGCGAATATCGCTCGTCATGCTGCCCCGGGAAGCAAGGTTGATCTTTCGGTAATGCTTAGACCGAATGCCATTGAAATCACTCAAATCAATCCCATGAAAGAAGGGATAGCCGGAGCTGACGGGCACGATAACGAACTTCCTGGTGGCCATGGGCTTGCCTCGTTCAAGAAGCAACTTGAATCACATCAGGGCACGCTCACCGCGTCCGCGCAGGACGGCAGTTGGACGCTTTTCGCGTATATTCCGGTGACTGTCATCGACGATTCGCCGGGATTGTTTGAGCAAGTGCAGGCGTGATCGTGCATATTGCTATTGCAAATCTGACGTGATTCACGTGTTTTCTGATGTGATTCACGTTTCGACTTTGCTTGATATTCGCCTATTTCTAACGATTTTCGGCTTTTCCAAGCCCAAATTGGGGGGGGTACACAAATGTGGTACCCCCTCGCTTGCGAAGTCGCTTTCGCCTGTTTTATGTTGGCAATCGAGAAGGGAACGCGTTCGCCCACGACGCTCGGATGCTTGGCAGTTCGGGAGTCGCGGGGGAACGCGTTTTGCTTTTGTTCGTCGCTTTTGCTTGCGCTGTTGCAGCTATCATTACAGCGCTATCGGCTCAGCACTACCGTTCCAATGCTTTCGCGAGGAAATCGCGCTGCAGGATCAGCAGATTTTCAGCGACGGTTTCGTCATTGGTCATATGCGTGATGCCGGTCAACGGCAGGAATGTGTGCTTGCGCCCGGCCGCCATCAGCGCTTGGCTCAGGCGTAGGCTGTGCGCAATCGTCACATTGTCGTCGGCGAATCCGTGAATGAGCATGAGCGGGCGATCAAGCTGAGGCGCGTCGGAGATGATGCTGTTACGTTCGTACACGGCCGGATCAAGACCCAAGTAGCGTTCGGTGTAGTGTGTGTCGTACAGCGTCCAGTCGGTCGGGGGTGCGCCCGCGCAGGCCGCAGCGAAGGTTTCCGGCGCTTCCAACACGGCGAGCGCGGAAAGGAATCCGCCGTACGACCAGCCGATCATGGCTACGCGGTTGAGGTCGGGTTGCGGGATGGTGGTTTCCGAGGATTCCTTGTTTTCTTGCGCGGCCAGTGTTGCCAACGCTTCCGGTAGCGCACGTACGGCGTCTACTTGGTCTTCGAGCGTCACGGATTTCATGGTTTCGTAGATGGCACGGTCCCATTTCGGCCCGCGTCCGGTGGTGCCGCGTCCGTCGGCGGTGACCACGATGTAGCCTTGGTCGGCCCACCATTGCGCATCCCAGTAGAAGGATTGGTTTTCAACGACTTGCTGGAATCCGGGACCGCCGTAAGGCTTCATGAGCACCGGCAGAGTGTCGGCATGCGCGTATTCGCTGCTAGCCGAGGGGAGCACGATTGCCGTGTACAGGCCACGTTCGCCTAGTCGGGTGAAGTGTACGTTCGGCGTGAATCCGGGGGTTTCGGCATGGTTTTCGATTGGTGAGACCACCATTGACGCCACATCTGTACCATTTTCGTCGGTTGTGACGATGTTCATGCAATGCTGCATTTGCACAGTTGCATCATCCATGCCGCGTCCGGTCACCACGCAGCCGTTGCCTGCGCGAGACATGGTCCACTGGCCGGGCGCGTAGGTGAGGGGTTCCCATGTGCCGTCATAGCGGATCGACACCACGTCGAAGCTGCGGGCGTCATGATCGGCGGCGTTGGACTGCCAGAGGAATGGCAGGCTGTCGTCAGGCAACAGTTCGGGGGTGCGTTGTACCACGCAGAGCACGTCGTCGTCGGTCACATTGAGCACTTCGCGCACCTGCAGTCCGGCCGGCGTGAAGGGCACGCCATCGACAGTAAGGCGGTTCGTGTCGGCATCCATGTCGTTCATCGCGCAGATCAGGCGTCCATTCGGCGTGAATGCGGGCGTGCCGTGGATCAGATCGAGCCAGTAGGCGTTGCTGTGTTTTTCGAGCACGCGCGTGCTGCCCGGGCGTTCACCTTCGGCATATTCGGGAATGGCGATGGAGAAGGTTTCGACTTGATCGCCTTCATCGTCGGTGAATCCGTTTTCCGCGTCTCGCATGGTAGCGATCGGTTCGCCCACGTGGATGGCGAGCACCTGATCGTGCTGCTGGAGTCGGTCTTGCACGAGGATGATCGGCTCATGCCCGCTCGTCCAGCTGACTGCGGCCAAATATTCGTAAGTTTCATGATCCCACTGCACCTCATTCGCGATTGCTCCGTAGCAGCAGTTGTCGCTGTCGAAGCCAAGTTCCAGCAGGGTCAGTCGCACGTTGGCATTGGCGGTCAATGCTTGCGGATAGCGGTTGGATCGCGCAGGATTCGCAGGATTAGCTGGGTCCGAAAGATGCCAGATTGGTTCCGGGGATTCATCGTAGGTTTCGAACAGCACATATTTGGAATCGGGAGACCACCAGAAGCCGTCGTAGCGGTCCATTTCCTCGCCTGCTGCGAATTCCGCCAAGCCGATCTTCCATTCGCCGTCTTGCGGGATTGAAGCGACTACCGAAATCGCGTCTCCGATTTCGCAATCGTCGTCACCGAAAGCCGTGTCGAAAGCGGTATCGGCAAGATCGACATTCACCAGATAGGTGCCGGTGGTGTACATGACATGCTGCCCGTCAGGGCTGATACGCGGATTCAGTACCGGCTTGAGCTCGTCTTCTTCTATGGCGATAGCTCGCGTCACGCCGACTGCGATGTCGGTGAGGAAGAGTTGTCCGTTGATGGTGAAGGTCACGCGGTTGCCGCTTGCGTCGATGGAATAGCCGACGATTCCGGAACCACCTTCGCGTGCACGTTCGCGACGCGCCCGTTCCTCAGCGGGAACGTCTTCGGCGTCGGCATCGGCGAGCAGCGTGCGTGGATCGGCAAGCAGCATTTCGCTGGCGTTGCCGTTTTCGTCGATCACGCTCATCCACAGTGAGGTGACGGTGTCTTCCGATCCGTCGGAACGCAGGAACAATGCACGGGAACCGTCTGCAATCACACGCGCGGAACGCGGAGCTCCGCAGGAAAACCGCAGTGTACGAGCTTTTTTACGAGGAAACTGTCGAATCGCATCTGTCATATTTCCAACCTATCACCATTCCATATCTCCTTTCCCACAGACATCCATCGCACAGCATGGAATCGAAATGATGGTGACAAACCCAGAATCATATACCCCCTAGATGGTATAAAGACCGAAATATTGAATGAAATTTTTGCAATTAAAGAGCTTACGAATTGGCGCTCGGCGCTCTACCGCGTAGGATGGGTGAGGATAGAAAGGGACAAGCATGAGTGTTCTCGACCGATTTGAGAAGAGCGTGGAAGGCGCCGTCAACGGGGTTTTCGCCAAGTTCGGGTCCAAGGACCTGCAGCCCGTCGACCTTTCCAGCGCGCTGGAACGTGAGATTGATAAAGAGGCCATGCCCGTCACGCGAGACCGTACCGTGGCGCCGAACGAGTACCGTTTCAAGCTCAGCACACCGGATTTCAACAACATCGTCGATTGGGGTGCCGAGGCGCTAGCCAACGAGCTGGCCGACAACCTCACCCAGTATGCGAAGGACCAGCATTACGCATTCGTAGGCCCGGTCGTGGTGATCTTCGAAGAGGACCTCGACTTGACCAAGAGCAACTTCAAGCTGACGAGCGAATCCGTGCAAGGCAACACCGTGCCCGTCACCACCGAGGCGCAAACCGAGGATTGCCCGATGCTGGAGATCGGCGAGCACCAGTATCTGCTTACGGAAAGCAAGACCATCATCGGCCGCGGATCCGACTGCGACATCGTGATCGACGATCCGGGCATCTCCCGCCGCCATATGGAGATTGACGTCACCGACAATGGCAGCACCGTCATCGCGCGCGATCTGGGCTCCACCAACGGCATGTATGTCGAAGGCCACCATGTCGAGGCGGCCACGCTGCTCGACGGCAACACCATCACCATCGGCCGCACCCGAATCCTGTATTGGGCCTCTTCGCAGGATCAGGAGTAACCAACCCCAATCTCGGGAGTTGCCTCTATGCTCACTGAACTTACTTTCGCGATCCTCAAGTACGGCTTCCTCGTACTGCTTTGGATCTTCGTAGCCTGCACGGTGCGTTCGCTGTACAGGGATGTGGAAACGCTCAGCCCGCGCAAGTCGCGGGCTCATCGCCGTAAGGAGCGTCGCGCGCGCAAGGCCGTCGAAGCGCCAGCGCCCGTGGCCGCCCTCGCGCCGGCGGTCGGCGCTACATCAAGTGCCAAACCTACCTTGCTGGTCATCATCGATGGCCCTCTTGCCGGCAGTTCCGTCCCCCTGACCGGCAACACCATCACGCTTGGCCGTTCCGCATCGAACACCGTGGTCTTGGATGATGAATTCGTCTCATCCCACCATGCGCGCGTCTACACGGATCCCGCCACCGGCAAATGGGCCGTCGAAGATCTGGGTTCCACCAACGGCACTGTGGTCAACCAGCAGCGTCTGAACGCGCCGATGATCCTCGGAACACGCATTCCCGTACGCATTGGCGCAACCACCTTCGAATTGAGGTGACCTGTTTGCCGACTTCCCCCGCTTCACAACCGCTGTTCATGTATTCCACCGTCGTTTCCGACGTGGGTACCGTACGTTCCAATAATCAAGATTCCGCGTTCGCAGGCGAGCATCTGATCGCCATTTGCGACGGCATGGGAGGCCATGCGGGAGGCGACACCGCCTCCACCATCGCCATCCGTTCGCTGGCCCACATCGAGCAAGACAATGTGCAGGGCGATGTCCAGATTATTGCCCACATGCTGAAAACCTCGGTGATGGCCGCGCATGACGCGATCGTCGGCAAGGCGAAACGTGAACGTCGTCTCGCGGGCATGGGCACCACCGTCACTTCTGTCGCACTGGTTGCGGGATATTGGGTTGTGGCGCATATCGGCGATTCCCGCGCGTATCTACTGCATGACGGCCGTTTGATCCGCATGACATCCGACCACAGCTATGTGCAGCATTTAATTGATACCGGCCGCATCAGCGAGTCCGAGGCACGCAATCATCCGCAGCGCAACGTCGTGATGCGAGTTTTGGGCGATTTCGATATCGACTCGCGCCCGGACATCGCCGTACGCAAGGCGCATCCGTCCGACCGTTGGCTGCTATGCTCCGACGGCTTGTGCGGCGTGCTTGAGGATTCCACGTTGCAGGAGGTGCTATCCACCTGCTCCGATCAGGAAGAATGCGCTCAACAGCTGGTTTCGATGGCGCTTCGTGCCGGCAGTACCGACAATGTCACCGCGGTCATCGCCGACGCGACGCTCGCCCTCGACGCGGACGCGTTCGACCTGCCACATCAGACACCGCTGGTCGGCGGCGCGGCCAGCGCAAGCCTCGAACCGATCGCCGACATCATCAACGAGCCGGTCGCATCCGCACCCGCACTGCGCGAAGGCAAGAAGTCGCCGGCGGCCCGCGCGGCGGCATTGCGCAACGGCAAGAATCCCGACGAAAACGACAATCCTCAGGAACAGCGCGTGGCACAACCGTCCACGGTACGCGAGGAAAACGGCGACCGCACCAATCCCGATACCGGAGAAATCCCCGTCGTGCAAAAGGATGACGGCCGTATTTCCGCCGATCCAAACGATCCGGAAGTCGCCAAAGCCATCCACAACGAACATATCGAGCAACGCAAGACGAAGCGATCACGCACCCGACGCAACCGCGTGATCGCCATCATCGTCACCATCGTGATACTGCTAGGACTGGCAGGCGGCGCTTTCGCAACCTACCGCTGGAGCCAAACCAAGTACTATATCGGCGACAATAACGGCGAAGTGTCGATTTTCCAAGGCGTGCCGACCAGTCTGTTCGGCTTCCAGCTATCGCATGCCATCACCGACACCAATATGAAGACGAGCGAACTGCCGCCAAGTTGGCAGGAGCAACTCGCGCAGGGCATTTCCTTCGATACGTACGGCGAGGCGAAAACGCATACGCGCCTGATCAAAAAGCAGCTGAAACAGCAGCAGGACGCCGAAGCGCAGAAGGTGCAAAACAAGACGAACAGCGGATCCGACAGCAAGTCGTCAAGCAAATCCTCTGATACGACTTCCGACAAATCGTCAAGCAAATCAGGTGATTCGGGCAACGCTTCGGCAGACAAGTCAGGCGGTGACCAGTCATGATGGCAACCCGTCTGAAGCAATTCGGCCTACTCTTGTTCAGCATGCTGATTTGCGGCGTCTCATTCTTCCAGATGTTCGAACGCACCGCTGGCGGTTTTCCGCATAGTTACCTGTGGATGCTTGCATTCGTCGGCGCATTGTTCCTGACTGCCTGGGGATTGCTGCTGCGGTTCCAGCCGTACGCCAACCAAGCGATCATGTGCTGCGTGATGGTGCTGACGGGCACCGGCATCATGATGATCGCCCGCATCGATCAGGATTTGAACACGTCCGTCGCGTTCAAACAATTGCTTTGGCTGTCGATCGCGCTGGTTGTGGCGGATCTGCTGGTGATTTTCATGAAGGATTACCGTGTGTTGCGGCGGTTCTCGTACGTCAGCATGGTAATCGGTTTGGTGTTACTGCTGTCGCCGATGCTTCCGGTGGTCGGTTCCGAACAGTATGGCGCCCGTATTTGGGTGAAGATTCCCGGTTTGGGATCGTTCCAGCCAAGCGAATTCGCGAAGCTGTTCCTTGCGTTCTTCTTCGCCTCCTACCTATATGACCACCGCGACCAGCTTGCGGTCGGCGGCAAGAAGGTGTTGGGCCTGCAGTTGCCGCGCATCAAGGATCTGGGGCCGATCATCGTGGTGTGGATCGTGTCGATGGGCGTGCTGGTCATGCAGCACGATTTGGGCACGTCGCTCATGTTCTTCGCCATGTTCGTATCCATGCTGTATGTGGCCACAGGGCGTACCAGTTGGATTGTGATTGGTTTCATCGCGTTCGCCGTGGGCGCGTTTGCGGCGGCCAACATTTTCAGCCATGTCGGCGCCCGTGTTGGCGCCTGGCTGCATCCGTTCGACTCGACGCAATACAACAAGGAGTATGGCGGCTCATACCAGCTCGTCACAGGTATTTTCGGCTTGGCATCAGGCGGCTTGATGGGCACCGGCCTTGGGCAAGGTCACCCGTCGCTCACTCCGATCGCCAACTCCGACTACATCTACGCGGCACTTGGCGAAGAGCTGGGCCTCACCGGCCTGATGGCCATTCTGATGCTCTATTTGCTCATCATCGCCGCTGGGATGATCACTGCGATGAAAATCAAGGATGGGTTCGGCAAACTTCTCGCATCGGGCCTCGTGTTCACCATGGCCTTCCAGGTGTTCACCGTTGTGGGAGGCATCACATTAGTCATACCGCTTACGGGTTTGACTCTTCCGTACATGGCCGCCGGCGGATCCTCACTCATAGCGAATTACATGTTGGCAACACTCTTAATGGTGATTTCCAACTCGGCAAACAAACCCGAATCCGATATCGACAGCGACACGTTCCAATACGAGGCGATGCAAGCACTGAGCGCCCGCAAGCAGAGCCGCGCCCGCAGAAGCGTTGCCTCCGAGCAATCCGCTGCACAATCGCAAGCTGTTTCACAAGCAGCCACGCAAGCCGTTCCGCAAGTCGCCATACCGGCCACCATGCAGCAATCGCAGGCAACGGAAATCATCTCCACGGAAACGCCGGTCGCAGGCACGCCAATCGTGCCCCCTGCTCCCCCATCGAATGGGTTCGGCACATCTGACATGACGCGCACGCCGAACCCATCGGGCAACACGTCAGAGGGGAGCCAAGCATGAATAAATCACTTCGCCAACTGTTCACCATCGTGGTGGCGCTGTTCGTCATTCTGGGCATGTCCACCACGATCATCACGGCGATTCGCGCGAACCAGCTCAACAGCGATCCGCGCAACACCCGCGCCCTCTACCACGAGTATGGTGCTCCGCGTGGCGCGATTCTCGCGTCGGACGGCTCCGTCATCGCCAAATCCGACCCGTCGAACGACGCGTTCTCCTATCAGCGCTCCTATGCGGCCGGCGAGCTGTATGCGCCGGTCACCGGCTTCTTCTCCATCAGCCAGCGCGGTTGGAGCGGTATCGAAGCCTCGCGCAGCTCGCTGCTGTCGGGCCAATCCGACCAACTGGTGTGGCAGCGGTTCAAATCGCTGTTCACCGGCCAAGAGAACAAGGGCGCGACCATCGAAACGTCCATCGATCCGAAGATCCAGCAGGCCGCCTACAACGGTCTCGCCAACAATGACGGCGCGGCCGTGGCCATCGAAGTGAAGACCGGCCGTATTCTCGCCATGGCGAGCACGCCAAGCTACGATCCGAACCAACTGGCAAGCCACGACACGTCCGAAACGAACGGCAACTATTCCACGCTCTCGCAAAACGAATCGAACCCGATGCTCAACCGCGTCACCTCGCAGCTGTATCCTCCGGGATCCACGTTCAAGACGGTGGTGGCGGCCGCCGCGTTGGAAACGGGCGAATACCAGACTGACACCGAGATTCCGGCCGGATCGAGCTATACGCTTCCAGGCACGGCCACGCAGTTGACGAACGCCGTGTCGCAGGCCGACGGTTCGGATGGCAAGATCACGTTGGAAAACGCGATGGCGTATTCGTCGAACACCGCATTCGCCCAGCTGGGAGTGGCTTTGGGTGACGAAAAGGTCTCATCCATGGCCGAAAAACTTGGTTTCGACAATCCGATCGCCGTCGACGGTTCCGAATCCACGGGCACGCCGTGGGTGAGCGTGGCGTCGAATTTCCCAACCGATGCGTCCGACGACAAGCTCGCCTTGGCGTCCATCGGTCAGGGAGACACCGTGGCGACCCCGCTACAGAACGCGCTGGTGGCTGCTGCAGTGGCGAACGGTGGCAAGGTCATGCGGCCGACGTTGGTGGATTGCGTGCGTTCCTCCGATCTGTCGGTCATCTCGCAGACCAAGCCGCGGGTGATGAGCCGCGCGTTCAGTTCGGACACCGCGGGCAAGCTCACGCAGATGATGGAAGCCGTGGTCACCAAGGAAAACCAGAATCTGGCCATCGACGGCGTGCGAGTAGCAGCGAAAACCGGCACCGCGCAGATCGGCGACGGCAACACGTCCATCGACGGCTGGGTGATAGGATTCGCCCCTGCGGATGATCCGAAAATCGCCGTTGCCGTGGTGGTGCACAATGTGGACTTGTATGGCTCGTTCGCCGCAGGACCGATTATGAAAGCGATGATGCAGGAGGCGCTGGCAGAGTGAAACTGATTGAAGGACAGCTCATCCACCGACGCTACAGGTTGGATGCCCGTCTAGCCCAAGGTGGCATGGGCGAAGTGTGGAAAGGCTACGACATCCAGTTGGGCCGACCAGTGGCCATCAAGGCGTTGCGTGGCGATTTAGGGGTCACGCAGGAGGCCAAACTGCTTCGCTTGCGTGCGGAAGCGCATAATTCCGCCAATCTTGCACACCCGAACATCGCCGCGTTGTTCGAATATTACGAGCATGACGGCATCGGCTTCCTCATTATGGAGTATGTGCCCAGCAAGTCGTTGGCCGACCTGTTCCACGAGCAGAATGGTCCGATGGAGCCGACCCGCTTGCTGCCGATTCTCATCCAGACCGCCCGTGGCCTGTTCGTCGCCCATTCGCATGGCGTGATCCACCGCGATGTGAAGCCGGCGAACATCATGGTGTCCGATTCCGGCGAGGTGAAGATCACCGATTTCGGCGTCTCCTACTCCACTAATCAGGAGCAGATCACGCAGGATGGCATGGTGGTGGGCACCGCGCAGTACATTTCCCCGGAGCAGGCGCAGGGCCAGCATGCCACACCTCAATCCGATATCTATTCGCTTGGCGTCGTCGCCTACGAGGGCCTGTGCGGGCATCGTCCGTTCACGGGTGCCACGCCGGTTGACATCGCCGCAGCCCATGTCAACAATCCGGTTCCGCCGCTGCCTGACTCCGTCGATGTGCAGCTGCGTGAATTCGTCATGTCAATGCTGGCCAAGGATCCCCTTGACCGTCCGAAGGACGCGTTGACGGTGTCGCGCACATTGTCCCGCATCGAACGCCGTCTGCTCGACCAGCAGACACAATTGGCTGACACGATGGTGGTGCCTACAGGTGGAAGGCTTCCGCGCCGCGTGGTTAGCAGACCTCATATCTCCTTGATCACTGATGGGAAGGAACAGGGATGAACATCAACATGCCTACCTCTTTGGCTGGTGAACGTTACCAGCTCGGCCAACTGGTCGGCCGTGGCGGCATGGCCGAAGTGCACGTGGCGCTCGATACGCGTCTTGGGCGTACCGTCGCGGTCAAGATCATGCGCGCCGACTTCGCCAACGACAAGATCTTCCTTGAGCGTTTCCGTCGCGAAGCCCATTCCGTGGCGCAAATGAACAATCCCAACATCGTGAACATCTACGATTCGGGTGAGGAAGTCGTCACCACCGAAACCGGCCAGACCGAGCATCTGCCGTATCTGGTGATGGAGTATGTCAAGGGCCAGACCTTGCGCGACATTCTCAAAGTGAACGGCGCTTTGAGCCAGCGCGACGCCGAACAGGTGATGATGGGCGTGCTCAACGCGCTCGATTATTCGCATCGCATGGGCATCATCCACCGCGACATCAAGCCCGGCAACATCATGATTTCCGAGCAGGGCGTGGTCAAGGTCATGGACTTCGGCATCGCCCGCGCGCTCGACGATTCCGCCGCCACGATGACGCAGTCGCAGGGCGTGGTCGGCACCGCGCAGTATCTGTCTCCCGAGCAGGCGCGCGTCGAAAGCGTCGACATGCGTTCCGACCTGTATTCCGCAGGTTGTGTGCTGTATGAAATGCTTACTGGAAGGCCGCCGTTTACCGGCGATTCCGCAGTGGCGATCGCCTACCAGCATGTTTCAGAGGTCGCCACTCCCCCAAGTTCGGTTGTTCCAGGATTGCCGAAGATGTGGGATTCGATTTGTGCGAAAGCGATGGCGAAGGATCGTCAGAACCGTTACGCCACGGCTTCCGAATTCAAGAACGATCTGCTGACGTTCATGAACGGCGGTGTGCCGATGGCTGCCGCGTTCAATCCGTTGACCGATCTGACCAATATGAAGGCACGCAAGCAGGCCGAAATGACTGCGAATACCGTGGCCATGACCCCTGCCGGCGAAACGACCGCAACGCAGGCGTTCAATCCCGTCACAGGCCAGTTCGAAGCCGTGCCGAACCCACAGAACGGCGTTGCCACGAAAACCCGTGCGGAACAGCGTGCGGAGGCCGCGAAGGCACGCAAGAAGAAGCAGATCATTATCGGCTCCGTCGTGGGCGGTCTGGTGGCTTTGCTGGTCATTCTGGGCGTGTTCTTCATGCTGAACAAGAGCGACTCCGCAGCCGACATGGTGGAAGTGCCTGATTTCACCGCCACGGCGAATATTTCCGAGGCGCGCGTCGAAGAGCAGCTCGCAGCCAAAGGACTGAAGCTCGACGCCCGCGAGGATTCCGATTCGAGCAAGCCGAAAGGCACAATCACCAAGCAGAATCCAAGGGGCGGCAAGAAGGTTTCCAAGGGCTCCACGGTTTCCGTATGGTTCTCCACCGGCCCGCAGTCGGTCGCGGTGCCGGATGTGTCGAACAAGAGCCAGGACGATGCGAAGTCCATTCTTGAGGCCGCCGGCTTCAAAGTGGGCAACGTGCGTACGGTAGACAACGCATCCATCGAAAAAGACAAGGTGGTAAGCACCGATCCTGCCGCCAATTCGAAGCAAACCGAGGGCACGATCATCACGCTGTACATTTCGTCCGGCATGACCAAGATTCCCGACAATCTGATAGGACAGCCGAAGGATTCGGCCATTGCGCAGCTCAAGCAGGCCGGTCTGGCGCAAATCACCATCGAAAACGAGTATTCCGATTCCATCGCTTCCGGCGCTGTGACCCGTGTCGATCCAGGTGTCGGAAGCACGGTTGAGGCTGGTACCGCGGTCACAATTTGGGTGTCCACCGGCAAGCAGCAGATCAGCGTGCCCAGCGTGGTCGGCATGAGCTATGCGAATGCCAAGAGCCTGCTGGAAAGCTACGGCTTCCAGGTCACGGTTTCCGGTCCGGAGGATGGCACCGTCACGGACATGTCTCCAACCGCCGGCACCCAGTCCGACAGCGGAGCCACGATCACGTTGACCACCAAATCCTCCAGCGCCGATAATGGAGGCAACGGCGGAGGCACCAGCAGCAACAACAACGGCAACAGCAACAACAGCAGTAACGGCAACACTCCCGAGCAAGGCAACTGATCGATCGTCACAACCGCGATAGCCACCATAATTCACAATGAAGGCCCGACTGGAAATCCCCAGCCGGGCCTTCATTCTTACGATTGCGTTTTACGAAACCCACATTTTCCCGAGATGCGTTCCCGAGATTTTCGCGCGATTCACATATTCCGCGATCCCCTACAGTCCTTACGTTTCACGTGTTTTCGTGCCTTCAGGCCGCGACCTTCGGCTGCAATCCGGCGGAACGCTCCACCGCGTTCTCCTGCCCACACACCTTCAGCCAGTTCGCAAGCAATCGGTAGCCGTCCTGCGTCATCACGGATTCGGGGTGGAACTGCACCGCGTACATCGGCTTGCTGCGGTGCTTAATGCCCTGCACGATGTGGTCGCTCTGCGTCCACGCGGTCACCACCAGATCTTCCGGCACGGAATCAGGCTCCACGGCCAACGAATGGTAGCGAGTGGCGGTCATAGGATTGGCCACTCCTTCGAAGATCTCGTCTTCGATGTGCTCCACCAGACTGGTTTTGCCGTGCATGATGGTAGGCGCATGGCTTACGGTGGCGCCAAACACTTCGGCCAGTGCCTGCATGCCCAAGCAAACGCCGAACATGGGCTTGGACTGCTCCGCGCATAGGCGGATCATGCCTTCGCTGGCACCGGATTCCGCCGGAGCACCAGGCCCTGGGGAGATCAGCACGCCGTCATATTCGTCGATCACACCGTCCTCGCTCGGGTCGATCGCATCGTTGCGCACCACCGTCACCGTGGCACCCAACGTCTTCAAATATCCAACGATCGTGTACACGAACGAATCGTAATTATCCACGACCAGAATGCGTGCGGAATCGGTCATCATGCTCCTATCGACGTTGGAATGCCGACATCCGAATATTTCGAATCATTCGACTGCTTCAAATCCTTCGAATATTCCGAATGCTTGCGTTGTGCGAATACTTGCGTTTGAACAGCAGTCTACGTGCGCAACATGTCATAGCATGACGCGCGTCTCACGCAGCAACCGCAGCAACTGCAAAAAGCGCCTTATACGGCCGTGTAATTCGACATTTCCTGCAATGCCGGAATATTCGTCGCAGCCCACGGGAACAACCATTCAAAGCACGATGCGGCCGCCGCGAAAATCAACAACGCCATCAGCACGAGTCGAATCGGAAGTACGCCCGGCTGCAATCGCATCAATCCTCCGTACAAGCTGAATTCCGGCTTTTCGCGACGTCCCGCGCGCACGTCGGCGAGGTACGGCCAACGCCATGCCACGAGCGCGGAAAGGAAGATGATCACGTATGCGGCAAGCGCGCCGAAAATCCACGGTTCAAGCGAGCTGACGGATGCGACGATCGACGATTTTTCGTTGTTGACGAATTTGACTTTGCCGTTGGAGTCGGTGGATGTGAGCTCCTGGGGGATGCCGTCGGACACCTTCGCCCAGTATGAGAATTCCGCGTAGCTGATCCAGCGGTGCGTCGGCGTGGAATATTTCGGTTCGCACGTAGTCATGGTCAGCATGCGTTTGGTCGGTGTAGCGCCGGGATTTTCGGGGTTGGCGGCGACCACTTCGATGTCGGTCGGCAGCACGATTTTGTAGCTCGTGTAGTGGTACACATACCAGTAATCCTGCGTGCGGATGATAATCGGGTCGCCTTCCTGCAGTTTGTCGACATCGCCGAGTGGCTGTCCGTAGCCGTTGCGGTGGCCTGCAAAAGCGAAGTTGCCGACTTGGCCGGGCATTTGCGAGTCTTTATAGTGGCCGAGGCCGTGTTTGTTGAGTTCGGTGAGGGAAGTTCCCTCAACGAGGTTGCGTTGCCATTGGCTGCCGAATCGCGGAATGTAGACTTGGGCGATCAGCTCACCTTCCTGCGCGCTTTGCGGTTGCGTTGGCGGGTCGCCTTCCTGCGCCTGCGCGATGGTGACGTTGTCGGATTGGCCCGGGTCGGACCATGATACGGATTGGCGCGTTTCGATTTGGTTGTGTTCGGCTTGCACGCCCGTCCACCACATTTGCCATGCGATGTAAAGCGCGCAGACGGCCGCTGCGGTCAGCATGAGTTCGGCGAGTATGCCAAGTATCGTCCATACCACGCTTTTGCGGCGTTGTTTATGTGCCACGTGCTTCATCGTTTACTTCCCCTCTTGCGATTCCTGCACATCTTGTAATTGCTGCATTGCGTCCGTTTGCTGCGTTTCTTCTGTTCCGTCGCTCATCGCCTGCGCGTATTGCAGCGGCTGCTGCAGAGCGTCGGTCGCCTCGAAATGCAGTTTTTCTTTTTCTTCGACCTGCCAGCCTAAGCCGAACGCGCTGACGTACTGCCGGTATATGGTCACGTCCTGCGAATCGTCGAGCGCTTTTTTCATATTGTCGACCGGCCCGATCGCGGAAATGGTGAATGGCGGCGAATACTTTTTGCCCTGCAGGAGCAACACGTTGCCGGAGCAGCGCACCGCGGAGTTGAAGAGCACGCGCTGGTCCATGATCATCATGGATTCCGCACCGCCCGCCCACAGCGCGTTCACCACGGCTTCAACGTCTTGCTGATGCACCACGTAGTCGTTGATGTTGGATGTCGATCCGCTGGAGTCGACCATGTCTTCCCAAAGTGGCGAATCGTCGAGCGTCACCACGAGTCCGGGACCTTCCACCGCAGGCAGCATGGTGCCGGTGCCTGCGCTTTCGCTGTCTTGCGGGTCGGTGCCGTCCTGGCTGCTCAGTGTCTTGCTCAGATCGTTCACGCGGGAGCTGAGCGCGTCAACTTCCGTCTGCAGGGAGTTGACTTTTTTCACACGTTGTTCCACGAGTTCGGCGGTATCATTGGTCACCACGACGGAACGGTTCACGCGCAGGTTTGTGACGAGCAGGAATCCGGAGAACATGAGCACGAGGACTGCCGCCGCTCCGGCCGCTTTCGACCGTTTCGCAGTGTGCTTTCCGGTGTGCTTAGCCATGCGGACCTTCCTGATTCCTGTTAAGCATTTGCTCTGATCGAGAACAGTTTTTACGCTGTGAGTTCGCCGCTTTCGAGTCTACCCACTATTATGACTTTTAGCCTATTAAAGGAGACTATGCTGATGGCTGACGAAGAGCTGCACGAAACCACCGCGGACGATCAGAACGATCTGCAGTCCACGAACGACACCGCTGCCGTTGAAGAGGGCAACAAAACCGTTCAGGATGACGCTGATGAGACCACCGTCGAATCCGCTTCCGCTGATTCCAACGACGCTGACGATCTCGATATTCCGATGGACCGCGTCGAAGCGATGCTGAACGCCACTGCCGACAAGGATTCCCTGAGCCCGCAGATGCAGCGCATGATGAACCGTCAGGCGGAAAACACCCGCCGCGTGGAGGAGACCATCAAGGGCACCAAGTCCAATCCACGCTGGTTCGTGCCTCTGTTCTGCGCGCTGATGATCATCGGCCTGGTTTGGGCCGTGGTCTACTACCTGACCTCCGACTACCCGATTCCGAACATCGGCGCATGGAATCTGGCCATCGCGTTCGCGATCATCATGGTCGGATTCATCATGACCATGTGGTGGCGCTGACCCACCGTTTCACGTTTATTGTTTAGGCAGCCTCGGTAGCACGTTTGAAGTAGGGGCGTCTGTACTCTTCGCACAGTCAGACGCCCTTTTCGCGTACCCTTTTTACGATTCTTTCGCAATCGTCTTGCTATTCCTGCGACTCGTCTATCACTTGTCTCGTGTTCTTCTCAATTCCGGTTCGCTTGTTCAGATTTTCGACGTGCGCAGCAGCACATGATCGCCGCCTTGCATGGTGGTACCAAACAGGTAGACCGTCCCACCGTCGGCAAGCTTCAATTTCTTGCGTAACTGCGGTGCCGTAAGCGGGAAATTACGTACCGCGATATTCGCTTGTTTCGCACCATTCAGCAATCGTTTTATATCTTTTTTATTCATGCTTCCGACTGCTTCAATCGCAAATCCTCGTCCCGGAAAATCGGCGATTTGCTGTTCCGACACGAACAGATGGCTGCTCGGGCCGATCTGCGTCACACCGAATCGTTCCTCGACCAGATCGAAACAGCCGGCCTTCATAATCGACGCATTCGGCTCATACAAGTAGTTTTTCGCCTCCGGCAGCGGTTTGCCGCCAATGCGCAGGCCTTGCGTATATGCGGCAGAATCATAATCGATCCGCTGATCGTCGTTCACGCAGAACACGTGCGGCGCGGCATACCGGCCATCCTGCGATGCGACTACGGTACGTTCGGCTTTCGATTCACCGTCAAACGAGCCCACCGTGTCTGCCAAATCCATACCGCCATTCATCTGCTCCACGCGCGTACGTGCCAATGGCGTCTTGTCGTTGCTCGTCTGTCTTTCCCGTATATCCATCTGCCCCATGTGTGCGTGCGCCGCAGGACGCCGGTGCGAACCCGCGCCATCCACGCCGTCGCGCGCATCCGCTTGCGCCGGCCGTCCCAGTACCAGCAGCAGTTCCTTGCATTCGTTACCGGTGGCCACAATATGCACTTCGCGTACGGCCCCGTCGAAATCGGCGACCGCCTTGCGCCAGTCCAGCATGGGAGACAGTTTGACTAGCGTGCACTGCGATTTGGCGAGCAACAGGTCACGCAATTCGAGTACGTTCGGCGTGCAATCCTCGATCGCGTAGGTGCGCGCGCCATGCTCGTCGCGGCGGGCCGGATCGATGTAGATGAGATCCACCGGATCCATGTTGTCGAGGTATTCCACGCCGTCGTCGCACACGATACGCGCCTGGTCGAGTCCCAGTGCGGCCATGTTGTGCTCGGCCAGATCGCACAGGTGTCGTTGCCGTTCCACATAAGTGGCTTGGCTGAATCCGCGCGCCAGATACGAGAAGTCCACACCGAACCCGCCCGTCAGATCCACCATCGCCCTTTTCGCCACCAATGTGTCCGATTCTGGCGAATCGGACAACTGGAACACATTTTTTGCCGTTTGCATGTCCGATTCGGCAGAATCGGACACTCTGGCGCGCACGGTTGCGGCCGACGCAAGCAGGGTTTGCGCGATTTCGGACTTGTATTGGGCTGTGAACTGCGATGAGCACTGTTCCATGGAAATGTGCGGAGGGTATATGATTCCCTCGCATGAGGCCCATTGCGGCAGTTTTTTGCTTGCGATCTGCCATCCGGCAATCTGGTCGAGAGCCAACGACAGGTCGAGCCCTTCCACACGTTTGGCCTTCAACGCCAGTTCGCGCACGTCCTCGTCGCGATGCATCGCCACGAATTCGCGCGTCTTGTCATTCATGATTGTCATTGGTGACGTACCTGATTTCGTTTTGTTGATCCGCCGTCATTCTGGGGATTTTCTAGTTCCGCACGATGTGGATAAGTCGTGGATTATTGTGGACGAATGTGGATAGCGTCTATATCTTGTGGACAGTTTTACGACCGCACACAAGATATAGGACGGTATTTTTCCCCATTTTTCGCTATGCACAGGCTGGTTATCCACATTTTCCACCGTTGAAAAGCTGGGGAATTCGCCATTTTGTGAATATCCTTGTGGATAATGCACCGAGTTATCCCCGACTTACCCACAGCTCGCTCCTCACTTATCCACAAAGTTATCCACAAATGTGGATAACTGCATATCTGCAATTCCAAAAACTTCTTTTTTCTTCTAACTGTCGCCTAGAAGAACATGCCAAGAAGGGGGTTTACGCGAAGTGGATTGCTCATATTACTCGCGATGACAATCGCAATAATCACGCCCAACATGATTACGCCGTAAATCAGCGTGCGCTGCTGCAGGCTTTTGCCGCGCAACGCATGCAGGCCGGAAACCAGCAGCCAGGCGAACACGCCTCCGACGATGAATCCGCCGATATGCGCCTGCCATGCGATGTTCGGCGTGATGATCGGCATCAGGAAGTTGATGAGCATCCAGATCAGCATGGATCGAATGTCTATACCAATGCGCTGGTATACCACCAGAATCGACGCGAACAGGCCGAATAGTGCGCCGGAAGCGCCATATGCGGATGTTAGCCAACCGTCTTGCGAAAACAGTGCCCAGACCATCATGCCGGCGCTTCCGCCGAGTCCTGACAGCACGTATAACGCAAGATATGGCAGATGCCCCATCATGCGTTCCAATACAGGCCCGACGCACCACAAGGTCAGCATGTTGAAAAGAATATGCCATAGGGAGGCCGGCTGGTGCAGGAACATTGACGTAATGAAAGTCCATGGGCGGTGGGTCGCCAGCGCGGGCATGAATACGCCTGTGCCGACGAACGAGTTGTAGCCGGCTGGCCAGGCGATTTTCAATAGTGTTTCGACAATCCAGACCGCGACGCATATCACCATGATCGCGACGGTGATTACGGGATCGCCATTACGCCAGCGGTACCTCATGGAACGTGCAGAGAAGAGGTCTTTGAACGACGGGGAATCGGGAAACAGACTGAAACGTTGATAAGCCATGTTTCAACCCTACTGGAACGTGCGAATCCGCGAATCCGCGAAATCATTGCAAATGATTGCATTCTTGTGAATCCTCGGCGCGTAAATCCACCCAATCAACACATTCAAGGAATTAATATAGTGAACAGAGTTGGCTTGAACGAGCAGGTCAGCCAATGTTCGCCGATATTTGGGAAAGGAGCCGTCATGGAGAACAAGTCTTCTAACGGTTGGAAGTTCTTCGCACTGCTCTTCGGAGCTTTGCTTGCCGGTGTCATCGGTCTGTATGTGTACAAGCAGCAGAATCCGGATTACGATCCGTGGGAGGAGCCGTGGGAGAACAGCTCGTCTCCTGTCGATCTTGGTCTGACCAAGGATGCCGAAGAAGCCAAGGAAGCCGACACTGAGGCCGCCGCCGCTCCCGAAGCCGCCTGATTCCTACTTCTTTTCAAAGCCCTGCCGCCCTTTCGCGCAGGGCTTTTTGTTATCCAGACACAAAAAGGGACGATTCCAAAGAATCGTCCCTTCGTCATCACGCCTTATCTAGCGCTATCAGGCGAGCGGAGCGAGTGGACTGACGCGTGCGGTATCAAGGCGTGGAAGGCGAAGGCGTACGAAGGTACGTCGAGCCTTCCACAGCGCAGATAACGCTCCGTCAGTCTGCGAGCGGACCCGTCTTCCAGATACGCGCGAGGTAATCCTCCATCGAACGATCGGAGCTGAAGTAGCCCGAGTTTGCCACGTTGATGAGGGCCTTGCGGTTCCATTCGAGCGGCTGGGCGTAGAGAGCCTCGATTTCCGACTGGATGGCGGTGTAGGCGCCGAAGTCGGCGAGGGTCATGAACCAGTCCTTGGTGAGCCAATCGTGGACGAGGTCTTCGTACACGGTCTTGTCGCCGTTGGAGAAGGTGCCGTCTGCGACCATGTCGATGGCGGCCTTGAGGCGCGGATCGGCCTCGTAGTACTTCTTCGGCTCGTAGCCTTCGGCGTAGAGGGCGTCCACCTCGTCGACGGTCATGCCGAAGAGGAAGAAGTTCTCAGCGCCGACGCGCTCACGGATTTCGACGTTGGCACCGTCGAGGGTGCCGACGGTCATGGCACCGTTGAGAGCGAACTTCATGTTGCCGGTACCGGAGGCTTCCTTGCCGGCCTGGGAGATCTGCTCGTCAAGGTCGGTGGCCGGGATGAGGTGCTGTGCGAGGCGAACGTTGTAGTTCCACGGGAAGTAGACGTTCAGCTTGCCCTTGACGTCCGGGTCGTTGTTGATGACGCGGGCGACGTTGTTGATCAGCTGGATGGTCTGCTTGGCCAGATAGTAGCCCGGAGCGGCCTTGGCACCGAACACGATGGTGCGCGGCATGATGTCGTCTGCAGAGATCTTGCCGGACTTGATGTCGGCGTAACGTGCGATCACGGCGAGGATCTTCAGTGCCTGACGCTTGTATTCGTGCAGACGCTTGACCATGGTGTTGATCATGGTGTTCGGGTCGATGTCGAAGCCGTATTCGCGCTTGGCGTAGTTGGCGAAGTCAACCTTGTTGGCCTGCTTGACGGCGGCGAACTTCTTGACGAATTCGTCGTCTGCGGCAAGCGGTTCGAGGCCTTTGAGCAGTTCGAGGTCGCTCACCCACTTGTCGGTGCCGAGGCCTTCGGTGATGAGGTCGGACAGGCGCGGGTTGGCGAGCTTGACGAAGCGGCGAGGGGTCACGCCGTTGGTCACGTTGGTGAACTTGTCGGGATACACGTCGGAGAAGTTCTTCAGGGTGACGTCCTTGAGCAGCTGGGAATGCAGCTCGGCAACGCCGTTGACGTGGGAGCCGCCGTAGGTGGCCAGGTAGGCCATGCGCACGGAGTCGCCGGTGTAGATGGCCATGTCCTTGATGGTGGCCTCGTCGACGCCCTTGGTCTTGAGCTCGGCTGCGAACTGGTCCTGGATCTTCTCGATGATTTCGAGGTGACGCGGCAGAAGTTCGCCGATGAGCTTGGACGGCCACACTTCCAAGGCTTCCGGAAGCAGGGTGTGGCAGGTGTAGTTGAAGGTCTTGTTGGTGACGGTCCAGGCGGTGTCCCAATCGTAGCCGTACTCGTCCATGAGGACGCGCATGAGCTCCGGGATGCCGATGACCGGGTGGGTGTCATTAAGCTGGAAGGTGATCTTGTCTGCGAAGGTGGTCAGATCCGGCTTGTCCTGGCCCGGGTAGAAGACGCGGATGGCGTCATGGATGGAGGCGGACACGAAGAAGTACTGCTGCTCGAGACGCAACGCCTTGCCCTGCGGGGTGGAATCCTCCGGATACAGGATCTTGGAGATGTTTTCCGCTTCGACCTGCGGCTTGACGGCGTCAAGGTACTCGGACTTGTTGAAGGTGAGCAGGTCGAATTCGTCGTAGCTCTTGGCGGTCCACAGGCGAAGGGTGTTCACACGGCCGGAAGCATAGCCCGGAACCATGTAGTCGACCGGGACTGCACGCACGGACCAAGCCGGCTTCCAAACCTTCTTGCCGTTCTCTTCGACGACTTCGCCGCCGAAGGAGACCTTCTGGTCGCGGTTGTAGTCGATGTGGCCCCACGGCTCTTCGTTGGTCAGCCAGTAGTCCGGGGTTTCGATCTGCTTGCCGTTTTCGTCGAACTTCTGCTCGAAGATGCCGTACTTGTACTGGATGCCATAACCGAATGCCGGCACGCCCAGCGAAGCGAGCGAATCGATGAAGCAGGCGGCCAGACGGCCGAGACCACCGTTGCCGAGGCCTGGCTCGTGCTCGGCGTTGACGACGTCCTGCACGGAGAAGCCGAGTTCCTTGACCGCAGCATTGAACTGCTCGGTCAGACCGGCGTTGAGCAGAGCGTTGCGCAGCTGCTTACCCATTAGGAACTCTGCGGACAGGTAGCCGACTGCCTTGGTGTTGCCATTGACCATGTCAGCCTGGGTCTTGAACCAGGAATCCATGAGGTGGCGGCGCACCGCGGCGGACGCGGCGACATACACGTCGGCCGGCTTGGCCTGTTCGACGGTGACGCCCTGGGTGTACTTCAGCTGCTCGCGGATCTCATCTGCGAACTGCTCCGCGGTGATCGCGGACTTCGGTGCGGTAATTTCAGTCATTAGTCGACTCCCTTTGACGGATTACTCTCCAGAAACATTATGCCTTGCTCCAGCGTCCTTGCATTAGCGGCTACATGAACACTAAGTAACATCATGCATACGTTCTCATACACAGCATACTACATAATCAGAAAAAAGACGAAATTTCAAGCGATTACAGGTCAGCATTCGTTTGCAAAAAATGATGCAAACCGGCTGCCAAAACGTTGTGAACAACATGCAAACGACATACAACAAAATTGAGAACGCCGTCAGCAATCGCAAATATTTTTCCTCTCTTCACACCCCTATTCAGTTGTGACTACGCTGTCTGCAACACCCCATCATAGTCGCTTGCAAGCGACAAAATAACACGTATGGCTGTTATTCGAGAACAAGATCTGCATAAGGGACATGACGCATTTGCGCAATGGCTGCAAACGTCTCATCGCATGATCGCCGACAGTATTCCCACGAATACCGACGCGGCACGCGATTTCCGTCTGGAATTCTCTCCACGATTGCCACGCCAGCTGTGGGCGATGGCAGTGCGCTACTCGCTGCATCTGCTGGAGAAAAAAGCGCCCGGAGAGGGCGTGGAAGTGCGTGTCGCACCGTGGGGCGCCATCAAGATTCTCGACGGACCGGCATCCGATCCACATAATCTCACACCGCCGGACGTGATCGAACTGGAACCGGACGTGTGGATGCGGCTCGCCGCCGGCATCACCAGCTGGCAGGAGGAAAAAGATGCCGGCCGCATCACCGCCGTCGGCGAACGTGACGATTTAAGCGATCTACTGCCGTTGGTGTGACAGGCTGCGAGAAGAACGTCACAGGCACAAAGACGCATAGCAAAATCGCGATGCGGATACACCTAGCAGGCATATCCGCATCGCGATTTCACAAAGTACCTGATATGCCAATCAGTCCTGCTTCTTCGGCTTCAGCACACTGGGCATCGGCATCGGGATGGGCTTGTGTGGCTTCGGTGCGGCGGACCTGGCTTGCCGGGACTCTCCGCTCGTGGCCTTCGCCGCCGCCTCCGCGGCCCACTTCGCATACTCGTCGAGGTCATCCTCGGCGTCGCCCTGCGCGGATTCCTGAACATCTTCAGGAATCTCATCTTCAGCGTCCGCATCGTGAGAATATTTTGCTTCGATATCGGCGAAAGGATCAAAAGAACCCGAACCAGGCTCCTGGGCACCGAGCTCCTTGGCGAGCTCATCGTAATCGGTGTCGGTGGTCAGGTACTTGAGCTTTCGGGCTATTTTCTGCTGTTTGGCTTTCTGACGTCCGCGGCCCATCTGACCCCCTGAGGATTACTGTGCTATCAATTCATCAAACAAGAGAGTACCACTTGTTATGCCATATTTCGTTGTCGGCTCAGACTTTTACGATAAAATCGCTGATTTTCTTAAGAAAAGGACATGTATGACGGACGAAACCCAGGAGCAGCAGATCACTGCTGTCGGCAATGAAATGAGCGCGAGCTTCCTCGCCGCGAAGAAGCGTTCCGACGCAACGCTCGCCGCAATCGAACAGAATCCGGGCAAGTTCACCATGCTTACCGGCGACCGTCCGACCGGACGCCTGCATCTCGGCCATTATTTTGGTTCGATTCGTGAGCGCGTCGCCATGCAGAATCGCGGTGTGAATTCGAATATCATCATCGCCGATTATCAGGTGATCACCGATCGTGACACGACCGAGCATATCGAAGACAATGTGCTCAATTTGGTGCTTGACTACATGGCTGCCGGCATCGATCCGGAAAAGACCATGATTTTCACGCATTCCGCCGTTCCAGCGGAGAACCAGCTGATGCTGCCGTTCCTGTCGTTGGTGACTGAGGCCGAGCTGCATCGTAATCCTACGGTGAAGTCGGAAATGGAAGCTTCCGGCCATGCGTTGACTGGTCTGCTGCTGACTTATCCGGTGCACCAGGCATGCGACATTCTGTTCTGCAAGGCTAATGTGGTGCCGATCGGCAAGGATAACCTGCCGCATGTCGAGATCACGCGCACCATCGCACGTCGTTTCAACGAACGTTACGCCAAGAAACATCCGGTGTTCCCCGAGCCGGCCGCGATTCTGTCTGAAGCGCCGGAGATTCCAGGCTTGGATGGCCGCAAGATGAGCAAGTCGTACGGCAATTCCATCATGTTGGGCGCCACCGCGCAGGAAACCGCCAAGCTCATCAAGAAGAGTCCGACCGATTCCGAGCGTCGCATCACGTTCGATCCAATCGGTCGTCCGCAGGTTTCCGCACTGCTGACGACCGCCGGTTTGGTCACCGGTCGCGATCCGAAAGAAATCGCCGAGGAAATCGGCGATTCCGGTGCAGGCGCGCTGAAGGCGTATGTGATCGAATCGGTGAACAGCTTCCTTGAGCCGCATCGTGCCCGCCGTGAGGAACTCGCCAAGGATATGGATTACGTGCGCGACGTGCTCGCCGAAGGCAACAAGAAGGCCAACGCCATCGCCAACGAAACCTTGGAGCAAGTCCGCGAAGCCATGGGCATGCGCTACTAAAGCTCCAGAAACGCCATGATCATGCTTTAAACAGCGTTTCAGCCATCAAACAAAGGCCGGATTGCGTATTGTGCAATCCGGCCTTTGTTGCGTCTGAGCGGCATGTGCCACATTATGTTTGATTAGATTTGCGCGCGCTTTTCTCCGGAAGCGATTTCCGCTGCGACCAAATCGTCATCCACTTTACGGTCATCGGGATCATCAAGATAATGATCGAACTCGTGCAGCACTTCAGCATCGGGAGCCGGAGTCAGCAGCGACACCACCACAATGAACAGCAGTGAGATAATGAACGCCGGAAGCAGCTCGTAAATAGCGAAGACACCACCAAGCGGCTTGATGAGATTATGCCAGATCAGCACGGTCGCAGTACCGGAAAGCATGCCCGCAATCGCACCGAATTTGTTGGTGCGGCGCCAATACAGCGAGCAGAGCATCAGCGGACCGAACGAAGCGCCCAAACCAGCCCATGCATACGACACAACCTGGAAAATCGACGAATTCTGATCGAATGCAACCACAATGCCGAAAATGAACATGACGAGCAGCGTGATGCGGGCAACCATCATCACCTGACGATCAGTGGCCTTGCGATAGAGCAATCCACGGAAAATATTCTCACCGACCGCGGAAGCGCCGATAATCAGGTATGACGACGAGGAGCTCATGGACGCGGCGAAAATGCCCGACACCACGATGCCGCACATGAAGCTCGGCAGCAGCGCCTGCGAAACCACAATGAAAATATTCTCCGCAGCGGACTGCGTGACGAACTGCGTCGGCATCATCGCACGGCCGACCAAGCCAATGCACACGCCGCACGTAAGCGACACCACACACCATGTGGTGGCGATGATACGGGACTTTTTGATCTCTTCGGAACTGCGAATCGACAGGAATCGCACAAGCACCTGCGGCATACCGAAATAGCCAAGGCCCCACGCAAGCATGGAAATCATGGTGATCACGCCGTATTCGGTAGGAGCGCCGAACATGGCCTGACCAGCCTTGATAATCTGCTCACCGGCATCGTTCAGAATCGGCGTGGCCATTTGCGTGCCGTCGAGGAAGCCTGGAATGCCTTTGAGGAAGGCGACGGTGTTGTCTACGCCGCCGACGGATGCGATGGAACCGATGAACACCACGGCCAGCGCGAAAAACATGAGCAAGCCTTGGATGAAGTCAGTCACGACCACGGAAAGATAGCCTCCGATCAGGGTGTAGGCGAACACGATGGCCGCACCGATCACCATGGTCAGGTGGTAGTCCCAGCCAAACAGGGTCGAGAAAAGTTTGCCGACCGTCACGAAACAGCTACCGACATACACGCAGAAAAATACGAGGATGATCAGCGCCGCGATGGTGGAGACGATGTTGCGTTTGTCATGGAATCGTTTGGAGAAAAAGTCCGGAATGGTGATCGCGTCACCTGCCACCACGGAGTAGCGGCGCAAACGACGTGCGACGAGCTTCCAGTTGAGGTAGGTGCCGAGAGCCAAGCCAAGGGCCGTCCACAGCGGGTCGGCGGCACCGGTGAAGTAGGCGACGCCCGGCAGGCCCATGAGCAGCCAGCCGCTCATATCGGAGGCCTCGGCGCTTAAAGCCGTCAGCCACGGACCAACGCCTCGACCACCCGCGAAATACTGGCGAGTGGAGGAATTGGATCGCTTGGAGTAGATGAAGCCGATGGTGAGCATGGCCACAAAATAGATGACCATCGCCAGCAGCACCCAAAAATCTTTGGTAATCATGAATTCTCTCTTCTTAGATTTCTAGCCGAATTTCTTTCGAATCTCTTTCTTCAAATCTCTGTCGAAACGAATTTCTTTCGAATCTCTTCTGAAAAAATGCGATTGTCCCAATGTACCGGTTGAACATTGCGGCAATCGCATTTATCTCATTTACGCGCCCAAATTCCGAAACTCTGCGATTTGTTATGTATCGTTCGGAATCCTAGGAAAAATTTGGCAATGTGTGCGGTATCAAGGCATACCAAAGGAAGGCGTACGAAGGTACACCGACTGAGGATCAACGCAGATAACGCTCCATTGCCAAATTTTTAGATGTCGTATCTCCAAGACTTATCGGTGATAACGCGAGCCATGGCCAGACCGATCGGCAGGCAGATAATCACCATGAAGGCGCGGAAAGCCCAGTCGAGGGCGTTCAAGGTATCGAATTGGCCGAGGTGGAACATGGCTTGATACATGTACAAACCGGGAACCATGATCACGATGGACGGCACGGTCAGGCAGATGCGCGGGTAGCCGAGATGCGGGGCGAGCCAACCGCGACGAACCGCGGAACGCCATGCAGAGGCGAGCAGGCCTGCGAGCAGTGCGCCAATGAATGCGCCGGCTTCGGCGGGAACGCCCATGTCCACGATTTCAAGGCGCAGGGTGTCTGTGATCAAGCCGATGGTGGCTGCCACAAGGCACATGCGTTGTGGTGAATTGAACATCACAGAGAAGCCCCACACACCGATGAACGCGAACACCATGCGCAGCAGGCAGTTGATGACGGGGTTCAATCCGAGAGGCTCGAATCCTTGCGGATTCAGGTGCACTATCGAAGCGACCATCCACCCTGCGAGCGTCGCCATCAAAATAATGCACAACACGTACGCAATGCGCTGAATACCTGACGGAAAATCAATTTTCGCCATATCAAGTCCACCCGTAATCAGCGGGAATCCAGGAATCACAAACAGCATGGCGCCGATGTAAGCCGTGTCATGCTGCAATGCGACGGGCTCGAAAATACCAATCAATCGCAGGGTGCCCGTGCAGGCGAGTGCCGCGACGGCCACGCATACGAACGTCACGAAGAACTGGTTGAGGTGGTAGGCGAACAGGCGGCGGCGCAGCCAGTGGCCAAGTCCCGCGCCGATGAACGCGCCGATCATGTCGAAGGGGCCGCCGCCAAGCAGGAACACGAAGGATGCGCAGGCGCAGGCCGAGGCGAATCCCGCAAATGCCGGCGAATACAGGGGCTTGCGCCGTTCGATCATGTTGAGTCGTTCGTGCGCTTGACGAACGGTGATACCTTGCGTTTGGTTCTTTTCTTTGCCGACATGGTCGAAATGTTCGGCGTATTGGCCTTTTGGCGGCTTGTGATTGCGATTTTTGCGCGTTTTTTTCGTGGTCGCTTCGCTTGACGCAACGTTGGCCGCGCTGGCAGTTTCACGCTTGGTTTCACGTTCACCGCGATTATGCTGCTCGCTTGCCGCTTCGATGTCACGCAAGTGCAACGGCTGCGCGATGGTATCGGTCACTCCGGCGCGTTCCGTCACCATTTCAAGCGCGTCGAGCACGGGATCGTCAGATCCCTCCTGATTCTGTTCGGCTTTCTGACGTTCGCGAAGACGCTTCGACAGGTCAGCCGACACCTGCGACGCATCACGCTTGTCGAGATGCTGCATAAGCCCTTCGGACACGTCGGATTGGCTGTGGTACATCGATCCTTTGCCGAGGTTCACGTTGAACCAGTCAGCGAAGTGTTCGAGCAGCCAAATGCGTTCCGTATTGACGCCGGTGGTTGGCAGGTCGACGACTTCGGTGATGCGGTCTTTGCCGTCGGTGCAGGAGGCTTCGATATCGGTGAGGTTCACGTCGGCGCGTACGTGCACGCCGAGCGGATAGGCGATGCGGTGCATCATTTCGCGGACGCGGAAGCTTCCGGTGCCCGCGCCGAGATCGAGCATACCGACGCGTACGATCACGCTGGCTTTTGCTGCGATTCCCGCTTCAGCGACCGGCTTGTCCCAATCCCGTTCGATATCTTCCATATCGAGCGGAATGGAGTGTGTATGGAATTTGCTGACGGCCGAAGCGCTTTTTTCCGCGCTATCGAAATTCGTCTCATGTTCATGTTCGTATTGTGCGCTCACAAGTTCAGGTCTAACGTGTGGGCTGGTCGGAGGATTTTCGAAATTTCCATCGATTCCACTTTGTGGACACCGTCTGACCATGATGCGGACATTTCCGGTATTTCCGTAACCAAACTGTCGATTTACCGAGCATACAATGGGTGCGCATTTACCCACCAGACTTAGGGCTGTGGGCTCGCAACAGACGGCCAAAACAATCGCGGAGGTGCCGCGAAGGACCGACAGACCGAGCAACCCGATGGTTTGGAGAAGGAGGTCTGATGACAACTGAAAACGAACAGATCACGCCTGCGGACGCGGCTATCGTCTCGTCCGGCACCGGCACCAAGGGCCCTGAGGAGCGTGATCTTCCCGCATCCCTCAAAGAGGAAATGGATCTGTGTCTGCAGATTCTTCGCGAGGTGCTCGGTGAGTTCGATGAAAACCTGCTGGCCAAGTTCGATGAAGTGCGCGAACATGCGCTGAAGGCCAGTGACGAACGTTTCTCCGGCATTCTGACCGACACGAATCCCGATCAGGACGACCTGCAGAAGGTTGTCGACATCATCGACAAGACGGACGTGCATGAGGCCCAGCTGTTGGCTCGTGCCTTCACCACTTACTTCCATCTGGCCAATCTGTGCGAGGAGAACTACCGTGTCTCCGTGCTGCACAGCCGTGAGAACGCCGTTGACGACACCCAGGCCGTCGATCCGGTGAACGAAATGACCTGCGCCTACCACCAGCTCATCAACGAGATGGGTCCGGCCAGAGCCAAGGAGCTGCTCGACCAGCTCGAGTTCCATCCGGTGTTCACCGCGCATCCGACCGAAGCCCGCCGTAAGGCCGTGGAAGGCAAGATCCGCCGCATCTCCCAGCTGCTCGAAGCGCATAAGCTGCTCGGCGGTTCGGACAAGAAGGAAAACTCCCGTCGACTCTTCAACGAGATCGACGCGCTGTTCCGCACCTCCCCGATCGCGCTGAAGAAGCCGACTCCGGTTGAGGAAGCCGACACCATTCTTGATATCTTCGACAACACGCTGTTCTACACCATTCCGCAGGTCTACCGTCGTTTCGACGACTGGGTCCTCGGAGACAAGGCCGGCCTCGTGCCGCCGGTGTGCCCGGCGTTCTTCCATCCGGGAAGCTGGATCGGTTCCGACCGTGACGGCAACCCGAACGTCACCGCCAAGGTGAGCCGTCAGGTGGCCCGCAAGTTCAGCGACCATGTGCTGGGCGCGCTGGAGATCGAGACCCGCCGCGTCGGCAAGAACCTGACGATGGAGGCCGAGACCACCCCGCCGAGCGCCGAGCTCAAGTCCCTGTGGAACCACCAGAAGGAAATGAGCGAGCGTCTGACCGACAAGGCCGCGCTGATCTCCACCAAGGAGCTGCACCGCGCCGTCATGCTGGTCATGGCAGACCGTCTGAAGGCCACCATCGACCGCGACGCCGACCTCATGTACCACTCCTGCGAGGACTACATCGCCGATCTGAAGACCGTGCAGCGCTCCCTCGCCGAAGCCAACGCCAAGCGTTCCGCCTACGGCCCGCTGCAGGACCTCATCTGGCAGGCCGAGACCTTCGGCTTCCACATGGTCGAGATGGAGTTCCGTCAGCATTCCGTCGTGCATTCCCGCGCCCTGGAGGACATCCGCGAGCATGGCCTGCACGGTGAGCGTGGCGAGCTGCAGCCGATGACCCACGAGGTGCTCGACACCTTCCGCGCGCTCGGTTCCATCCAGAAGCGCAATGGCATCAAGGCCGCCCGCCGTTACATCATCTCCTTCACCAAGAGCGCCCAGAACATCAAGGACGTGTACGAACTGAACCGTCTGGCGTTCTCCCACCCCGAGGATGTTCCGACCATCGACGTGATTCCGCTGTTCGAGCAGCTTGAGGATCTGCAGAACTCGGTGGACGTGCTTGAGGAAATGATCAAGATCCCGGAGGTCCAAGCTCGTCTGAAGGCCACCGGCGGCAAGATGGAAGTCATGCTCGGCTACTCCGACTCCTCGAAGGACGCCGGCCCGACCTCCGCCACCCTTGCCCTGCACTCCGCGCAGGAGCGCATCGCCAAGTGGGCCGAATCGCACGACATCGACCTGACCCTGTTCCATGGCCGCGGCGGCGCCGTCGGTCGTGGCGGCGGGCCGCGCCGCCCAGCCGGGCCCGCCCGTGGAGAACC
>OBYW01000288.1_pt1 | contig 32150 bp, 51 predicted proteins | sample 1476841 | NCBI WGS metagenome assembly OBYW01 (sample SAMEA2580222, study PRJEB22360) | human gut metagenome | biome: human gut; feature: human-associated habitat; material: faeces | place: Denmark | collected 2008/2010
AAGGATGCGGCCAGAATAGTTGGCGCCAGTCGGCAAAACTAGTTGACGTCTAATAAACGCCAGTGCCGTCAAATCACGCGATCCGGACAGGTCTAAACCGCCATAGCATTCCTCACCTTCCAGTTCATCTGGATCAAAGCTCTCCTCACAACCCATCCAGACATCACTGCTCATCCACGGATTAGCCGCGTCAACCCACTGACAGAAGTTAAGACGTCTGACGATGCTCTCTTTCGATGGCATCCCGCGGGCCTGAGTCACCTGCTCACGAAGATAGCTTTCTTCAAAGGTGTGACCCAGCGAAGGGTTAGCTTTCTTCCAGCAGGACTCATCCTTGAAAGGATCGTCTCCTTCATCCAGAGAACAAATGAAGGCGAAAAAGCTGTCATCTTCTATCGAACCGGCAGAAACCTTTCGGCCGTATTCGTGATAGTCATAGCAGACGCTCGTTTTATCGTGCCCACTGTTGGTGATCATGAAAATCAGCGCCTGCCGACGACCTTTGGTACCGGCACGCATCATTTCAACAACCTGATTGCTTTTATGCTCGTGAACTTCATCAATAAGAGCGCAATGTGGTCGCGGGCCGGACTGCCCGTCATCTGAACTGATTGGACGAAAGAAGGAACCAGACTGAAGAAAAGCCAGGTTCCATTCCTTCCCGGCACCACCTGATTTCTGAATACGTGCGGAAAGAGCTGGAGACTGATCAACCATCGCCACCGCATCACGGAAAAGGACCATTGCCTGGTCTTTCTTCGTGGCAGCGGCATAAACTTCAGCGCGTGCTTCTTTATCCGCAGTGAGACAGTAAAGCCCTATACCCGCAGACAGAGGGGATTTCCCGGATCCCTTCCCGGACTCCACGTAAACCATTCGGAACCGGCGAAAACCTCTGGCGTTTTTCCAGCCAAAAATAGATCCAACGATGAAGCACTGCCATGGCAGTAACACGAAAGGCTCGCCTTCAAAATCGCCACCATTGAGCTTCAGAACTTTAGCAAAATAGTCAATCGAGCGTTGCGCCGCCTCAACATCCCAGTGCATACCACGGGCATGACATGACTGCAGATCGTTGAGGTGGCGCTGGCATGAGTTACGTATGTCAGGACCAGCCAGTTCTTTGCCCGAGGTTACATCCATCGCATATTGGGTTGCTGGATCAACCGAAGAACTTGTCGAGCGTGTCCTCTTCGGGGTCTTCGCCATTCACTTTCACCTTCGTCCTTGCCGCTGGCGTCAGACCGAATTCAACCAGGTAACTTTTAAAACGGCGGTCGGCATCGGCCAGCATCGAAACGGCCGGGTTAGCTTTGATAAGAAAACCACCCTCGGTCTGGACGGTATAGGTTCTTCCCTCTACTGCGATGGTGTCGCGCAACTGAAGGATATCAGCGTAAATATCGCATAGCCGTTCAAGGGCTAAGGTATCGGCAACCGTCAACACCCCCATCCCGTCAAGGAGAACAGTCAACCTTCCCCAGGCAACCTTTCCCCAGTCGGTCAGGTGCGCAGGCGGGCTTGGAATTTCTCGCGCCGGAGTCGGTTCTTTATCGTTGAGTTTACGTTTGCCCGGGTTGCCGGAGACCACTTTGAGGTGGGTCGGTTTCGGGCGTCTTCCTGCCATCGGAACCTCCCGGAAAAAAACTTTTCATTTCGCGGTTGTGCACAAAAAGGATGGGCGGTGGTCATTTGGGTTCGAGGTTCTGAACTTTTGACCCGCCCCCCTCAGATGAGAATCGATATCATTTGGATGCTAATTATTTCAAATGACAATCAATTTTGATATGTATTGATAATGGTTATCACTTAAACCAATGAGAAGCCGGGTCAAGTGGCATCCCGTTTTCATCGCAGCCGATCACAGTGCCACGCTTCTCCATTCGCTGCTTGGTTGAGTCGTGGTGCTGCTTACACAGCCCTTGCCAGTTCTTCCGGCTCCAGAAAAGCTTTTGCGCTTTCGCTATTGCCTGGCTGTCACCAGAGCGCAGAGCCTCTTTCAGTTTGTGCGGTATGATGTGGTCAACCACAGTGGCCGCTGTCACCCTGCCTTGCTCCTGGCACATGACGCATAAGGGGTGCGCACGAAGGAATATAAGGCGCTCACGGTCCCATTTGCTGCCGTATATGCGCGGTTCTTTGTTCATGTTATCGCCCCTTAAGCATTATCACAGGCACTCAGTGAATGCCTGCTGTAATGCCTTAGCTTGCCTGCTCTGCGCCGGTATCGAAGAGCGGTAGCGCTTCAGTTGCTTCCTGTACTGCTTTCATCGTCTTTGCCACTACCTCAGTTTCTGAGGTGACACGGCTATATTGCTGGATGAATAACTGGTATTTAAGCGGACTGTCCTGAACAAACTCTACAGCGACTTTTGCAGCGGCAGTGTCATAGTTCAGGGTGGATAGCAGGTTGAGACGAATCTGCTGAGCGTCGGTAATTTCGACCATGTCATACCTCTGTGCGATGTGGGGAGCATTATCGAAGCCCTTCGCTGAAGAGCTTCTGTAATGCCTACTGTTGGGCCCTGTGTTCGTAACGAGAGATGGTCTTACCGTTTGCGTTCATCACATACGCCACCTCTCCCTGCTTCAGGAACACGTTCTGGTCCATTCCCGTTACCGCGATGCTCTGCTGGTCAGGATTGAAACCAACACTCAGGCCACAATGGATTTCTTCGCCGCCACCTGGCGACATCACTTTTACTGTTAACATGCTTCTTCTCCTGCTTCTGGTAATAAAAATGCCGCACTGTGGCGGCACTGATCGAATATCAGGATATAAAGTACCCCTGAGCCAGGTTAGGCTGATAAAACCACTACAACAAAGGAGGTTTTATGTCTGGTCTTGTGAATCCAAAAGATTCCCCTGAAGAGGCTGCATACGCACTGATAATTGAGCTTGTAAGAGCACAGCGTGTACCGGTTTATTCATCAAATATTTCCGGACTGCTGTCGCTCTATAATGAGGCTGTCGAGCATTTCAAAGACGGTGAGGGCGAAATTCACAAAATCCGTGAATGAACTAAAAACAGCGGCAGCAGCTAGTCGGAGGAGGTCGCGCGGCGACGCATATTCAAAAGTTCTGTCAGCTCTGAATAAGCCCGAGTAATGCTGGCATCCAGCTCGCTAATGCACCAGATCCAGAGGTCTTGCGCGTCCGTTTCTTCTTCTGGCTGAGTTGAGGCTGCTACTGCGCCTGCGATGTTGACAGGCAGTCCGAGACTGCTCAATTCATCTTTCAGCAGGCGCACCTTTTCGATGACTGAATCAATGGCGCTGTCATCAATTTCAATTACGAGTTTTCTTTCTTTCATGGATACTCCGTTACGGGCATAAATAGCCTCGCTTTTGCGTGGCATCACGATTAATGGCTGGCGCATGGGTGGCAGGCTTTATATCTCCCTGATACTGTTAAATGGTAAAACTCAACAGAACGGGTGGTGAAAACATGATCGATCATTACTACGTAACTCACGCTCAAATCCTGGCGCTGAGAAACGTTGTCGCTTTTATCGTGCAAACGATGCCTGAAGAACAAAAAGAAACTGTCCTGCAGGTTTTGAAAAAATTTGCTGAAATAGAATTGATGGATGGTGTCGACACGCCGCCTACAAGTGACATCACCCTAAAAACAGTTGAGAAATTAAACAAAGCCTACAAGGCTATCTTCAATGAGATTATTGATCTTTCAACGCCTGGACCTGAATCTGGTTCAAAAGGCTACCTGCAATAGCTCTTGCCTTACTATTCATAGCGGCCAGAACTTGCTTATCTGGCCCTTTCTCAAGTTTGATCAGGCGAGATTCAATATCGCTTGGCTTAGTCATCGCGTAATCCTTTTGGTTGATTGCGGGCAGTTGGCCAGCACAGATTTGTTATGCGCCAGAATGTCGCGCTTCGTTTGTCTGTCCAGCGCGTCGATATCGTGATCAGTCAGGTAGATGATCCGCACCCAGTTGCAGGCGGTATCAACCACCACCGGGGCGGGTAAAGTTTTCGCGCAGCTCCCGATCAACATCGTCATCAGGCATATGGCTAACAGTCTGCTGTACATTGCTGGCCTCTTTCGTTGCTTGCGCCTTCCGTTCTGCCATGGCGACGGTGGCGGTGGCGTTCTCTTCGGTTCGCTGCTGATCGGCTTTGGCTTCCGCCTTGCTGGTCCCGCGGGCATGGCCCAACCCAAATGCGCCAGCGACAATGGCCAGCAACGCAGCTGCCAGACCAATAATCATTTCAATGCCCATAGTGACCTCACACCAGTACTGATTTAGCCTGATTAAACAGCGCTCGGCGTTTATCCAGACCGTTGCGGCCACCGTTAATAAGCAGTGTTACGCGCTCAACATCACCGGAATGAAGCAGGCAACCGTGGGAGACATAAAACCATGCGGCCGAACGTGCAGCGTAATCATCTCGCTCCAGCAGCTCAGGCTGGGTAACAAGGTCAAGTTTCAGCGCCTGTCCGCAGCTGCGATAGTTGCTCAAGCCCGTAACTTGTTTCAGGCCGCGACCGCGATATTTCCAGCCATCACCAGCAACCTGATTACCGAGATTCTTTTTGCCCCACTCGCCCCCATACACCAGATTAGCGATTGCTCGCTGATTCGCTGGTTGTGTTGCCGTTCTGCCGAGTGCGGCGGCCTGCTGGGCGGTGATACGGTGTTTGCCGAACGTAGGAACAAGTCTGTCGGCGGCGTAGTTCAGGCTTTCCACCAACGTTGTATAACCACCGGATTCATGCCCCATCTGCGCGATGAACATCGCCTGATCGAGTGGAGCTGTGATACCGAATTCTTTCATCGCAGCATCAATGTGCGGAAACCAGCGCGCAGCTAACCCGGCGCTGATACCAGCCGCCCGTTGAAATTGTGATTGGTTCATCAGTGCCTCAGTGCATCAACAAGCCGTGCTACATTGCCTCTTACGCTCAGCAGCACAACAAGGATCATGATATTGGCCCCGATGGTGGGCCATGTTGAATAGGGATAGATGCCGCACAGATACGCCAGCGGCACAGAGCTGTATAACACTGTTATCAGCCATGCCAGCCGGGAGACCCACTTACGATGCCGTGAATCTCGACGGCGATAGAACATCAGAGTAACCACGATACCAGCGCATAACAGCGCATTGATTGTTGCTGTCGGATCATTTAGTACCACCGGAACCTCCCCGGCGCGTTATTAGCGCCACCAGCGAGCCAATATCCTGATTGTTCAGGAAGGTGAGTATTTTCACGGCCAATGCCGAAATGATTACGGCACCAATAGCATCCAGCGGTTTATCGCTGTATCCGGTAAGGGCTGATAGCTTGGAGCCTACTAACCCGGCGCACAGAACACCGGCGATATAGGACACCACGAAATAAGCCATACGCCGTGTTGCGCTCAAATCGGCAGCGGTCGCTATATAAAATACAGAACCAGCAAATGCCCCGAACACAACACCGTAATCAGTACCGGTTAACAGCCCGTAAACACTCGCACCCGTTAAAGCGCCGCCAGCTAAGCCTGTGCCGGTTATTGGTTCGGACATCAGTCCCCCTCAATTGCTGTGAATCCTCTCAGAACGAGGGGAAAATGGAATGGTCGCCAGATAACAGCCACCAAAAATCACTGTAAAAATATCAGGGTTCACCACCCTCTCAGACGGATTTATTCTTCTTGTTCAGTCTCGTCCGCGTACGAAGCCGAGGATGTATCCAAGACCAAAACAAGAAAACCCGAATCCCACCACGGGTAAAACTGAATAAATAAAATAAGGCATAGGGAAATCTCATGGAAATTATTTCAGTAATCGGGGTGATACTGACACTGCTAGGGCTATTTATACCGTCACTAATCAGTAACCATTCGGCACGTAAGGCAGAGTTCAGGAAGCAATCCGCGCCACTGCTGGGAAAGTTGCTAAGCGAAATTGAGGCTATTGAAGGAGGCTCTTATCCATTCAGGCTTATCAGCGATGCTGATTTCAACCAGTTGCTACCTTACGCCCCGAGGCGCAGGAAAAACGCCCTCCTTGATGCTTACACCAGTTATCTCGACGCTCATACGATGGCCACCACGAAGCACTGGCACGATGAACATCCATCCGATGGAATGCTATTTTTCCCGACGGGTTTCTTAGTCACTAATTCAGATGAGGTACTGAAGAAAATGCAACCTCTGAAAAAAGAACTCAGCAGATAGTCCTTTAGGATGGCCGCCAGATGGATTTACGACTAAACACTGAAAGTGAGTGACGTTCTGGCGCACAAATGAAAAAAGCCACGCAAATGCGCAGCCCTTAGAAACGAAAAAGCCACCCGAAGGTGGCTCACTGTTCAGCGTTAGAGGTATACCCACCTTCGCCTTTAATGCAGCGTTATCATCTTTCAGGCGATCTACTTGGTTTTGCAACCTTTCAATTTCCTTATCGGTGTTGTCTCGGTCGCGCTGAAGACCTTTTATTACTTCACCTTGGGACGCCTGTACTTCTTTTGAGGCCTGAACGGCCGCCTCAGTCTCATCGACGGTGTTAATTAAACGAACCGTCAGGAATGAAACAATGGCCATCAGAAGAACGACCATAGCGGTAAGAATCCAGACCTTCACGCCGGAAGCAGAATTATCAGAGGCTTCTATAAGAAATTCCTTATGAATAGAAAAAATACCCAACGCGCGGCCGCGACGTTAGAACCATGGGTATTTTAACTACATAAGGTTATGAAGATCTTCGGAAAAAATGAGATGATGGTTTGTTTGGTTATTTAATGAGCGAAAACAGCCAAAATCCCCATGCAGGGATGATAAAAAACGTCATTGTGTAGACGACTGCAGGCTGTAATTTATTCAAATTAAATTTCCTTAGTAGGGCTCTATGTGTCCTACAACATCCAACCTACCTAAAGACATTGATTGATACAAGAGGAAAAACACTACTTTTTTATCAAATTGGGATCGGTTTTGTTTCCGATGGCGCGGCATTATACGGAGATAACCCAAGTTATCAACAGAAATTGCCAGCATATGTACGCAAAATGTGCTGTTTCTAATTTTGAGATGGTTGTGGTGCCGGGTGCCTCCCGGTGAGCATGCCCCAACAGACATTACTCGCGCGGTATTCACAGGGCTTTCGCTCTATTAGTTGGACGCCCCTCCGCATAGGGGGATTCACCACACGGATAATTTAGGATGTAGTCATAGGCGGCGTCAATAACTGACACTCTGTCAAAGGCACCATTACGATGCCTTTTGCACAGTGCTAATCACTGGATCTAATAAGGGGCCAGAGCAAAGCGATTACCCCAGCTACCAGCACGCCATCAGCCAGGATTGACATCATTTTGCTGGTGAAGTCGATAGCAACCACCAGAAACAAAAGCACCCCGGCTGCGGCCCAGCGAAGTTTACCGATCACAGGTACTGGTCCAGAGGAAGTTGCAGAGCTTGGGCAATTTTCTTCAGCTGTTTCTCTTCTTCTTCCCCGATACCGTCATTATCTGCTACATCAAGACACAGGCAAAGAACATCGACAGCGTCATCCGTCCCGGCAACATCAGCCAGTTCGCGCAACGCCTGAGCGTTGGCTGAACGCGGCGATGCTTCGTAACGAGCGCGAATATTCGAACTCATCTGGGCAATTTCACCAGCAAATGGCGCGAATGCCGGCAGGGCCGAAATAGTCTTCTCCAGCACTGCAATCTCTTTTGCATCGCAGGTACCATCGGCGTATGCAATCGAGTACGCTCCCCAGACCGTGGCTTCTACAGCATCGCGGTTTTCCATTTTTTTCACTTCAACAACGGCTTTACGGGCTTTCTTTTTAAAAATACCAAACATAGTGACTTTCCTTTTAGCGGGTGAGCCAGCGCTCAGGAATGATCAGCCCACAGAGACAGTCACACTGACTATTCCCTATGGCTCACCCCTGAAAGGCTCTGTGGTTATATAACGCCGAGCGTGGCGCAGATACGAAAAAGGCCCGCAAATGCGAGCCTGGTTGATCCGCTTACTGATACGGAGCGACCAACCTAAGTTGTCGCAGATTCAAATTGTGGCCCTGCCTTTAAGTCACTTTGCGCGCAGCTGGGACATGTAGTTTTCGCATCGTGATCGGGATTCGCTTCAGGCGCTGGCCCCGCAGCCATATAAGTGCCGGTTACGGTTCCGGCCAGGCCTCTTCCTCAACGGGTTATTCTCCATACGGATTTCCGTTTGTTGGTCGTTCCTGCGATCTCAATTTTCCGGTTACGTTTATCCGGTGGCTTACGCCCGGTTTAGCCCTAAGGTAAGGGATTTGGTTGTGGTGGCAGGCGCCCATCTCCTGCTTAACGTCAATCAACGCTTGCACATCGCTACGTTATGGGCCGGGATCAACCGATATTTTCGCTCGCCACAACGGAAAGAGCACTGGTAATCTGTAGCGGGTATTTACTCGCGCACGCCGTTTTGACGTGCGGCCCATTTCAGCATGGTCAATGATCTTACCTGTTGTGCGCTCCGTTTCGTGGAGCAGACGCCGCCGGAATCGCACCGGCAGAATCATCACATTGGTATATGGTGCTGGTTGACGGAATCGAACCGCCGTAGCTATTTCGTTATTTCCAATAAACCTGCGTGGACTTTTCTGTGGCAATTAGCACAGAGGACAATACACTTCCTCACTTCATCTTTAAGTCGATTTCGTGATCTGCCACATAGATTGGAAGGGTCGCCTTCTTTGCTGCCGGCGTTGTCATGATGAAGATCCAGAACAACAGGTTCTTTTTCTCCGCAATTTTGGCATCCTATGAAGCGTTTATATCGAGCTAGAAACTGACGGTTTGAACTTGTTTTTCTCGTTCTCGTTGACTTTATTAGCTGTCGCCTTGACTCATTGGTTGCATAACTCAAAGCATCTCTTTCCTTAGCGCACGCCTTACAGATATTTTGTAGGCCATCGCTCTTTCCTTTGTTTTTATGGAAATCGGAAGCAGATTTTAACTCTTTGCATTTGCTACAAATTTTCATCAGTATCCTAGGTCATTACAAGGCAGGCGCTCTACCAGCTGAGCTAAACCAGCAAATTGCGCATTTCACTGACCGTCTGTTCAAATCTCTCGGTTTCCAGTTCGACACCTAGTCCCCTTCGCCCGAGAAGAGCAGCCTGCTTGAGCGTTGAGCCTGATCCAAAAAAGAAATCAGCTACAACATCACCCGGGCGGCTACTCGCTGTGATTATCTGCTCCAGCATATCCGCAGGCTTTTCACATGGGTGTTTACCTGGATAAAACTGAACAGGCTTATGAGTCCAGACGTCGGTATATGGCACCGTGACCGATACGCTGAATGGTCGCCGTAAACGGTAATATTCCTGCTGGAGTTCAGAATATTTTCGGCTTAACGATTGCCAGGTAGCGACAAGCTGGTGGTGAGGTTTTCCCAGTTCGTTGCGTGAGTGCTTATCCATGGCGATTTTTTGAAACAAAGCCTGCAACTTTAAATAATCGGCTTCGTTCGGTAGCTGCCACTGACTAAGGCCAAACCAGTGGGAAACCATATTTTTCTTACCTGTGGCTTCTGCAATCTGAGCGGACGTCACGCCAAGAGATTCCCGTGCATCACGGAAGTAAGAAATTAAAGGCGTCATGACGTGTTGCTTTAACTCATTACACTTTGCGGCATATCCATCGTCTTTGGGCCTGTATGGCCCCTGATAATGGTCGGCAAAAATGATACGTTCCGTCGCCGGGAAATATGACCGGAGGCTTTCTTTATTGCATCCGTTCCAGCGTCCCGAAGGTTTAGCCCAGATGATATGGTTGAGCAGGTTAAACCGCTCTCTCACCAACAGCTCAATATCCGCTGCCAGGCGGTGCCCACAGAACAGATACATGCTGCCGGCAGGTTTTAACACTCGCCAGAACTGTGCCAGACAGCTATCCAGCCAACGTAAATAGTCCTCGTCCCCCTTCCATTGGTTATCCCAGCCGTTTGGCTTCACCTTAAAGTAAGGCGGATCGGTAACAATAAGATCAATGGAGTTATCGGGTAGCGATGGGAGGTATTGCAGGCAATCAGCATTGATTAATTCAATACTGGATGTTTTTACAGTATTTTTCATAGATCAGTAAGCGTAACTCTGATAGGCTCACTTTGCTTTTGCGCTAAAGCAGTGGGCCGTGGTTAGCTTGTGACCTGAAAGCATGAGCTGATGGCTGGCCGGGTGCTACAACACCCACCAGCCGCCCATTTTCACAGCAAAAGCCCCCATTACTGGAGGCGCTTATAACATCCGAACTGATAATCAGATAACCCCGCCATTACCAGCTGCATAAGTATGAGCTGGCAGCGTTCGCGGCTCAGGTGAGAACTCTGTGCAATCTCTCCAGCAGTAGCTGGTTTGTCACTTAGCTCATTCAAAACAGCCTTGGCTGTTTCCGTCATATCTTGCTGATTTAGCATGTCTTTTACCTAAAAAAGTGGCGTGACATACAGATAACTCTCGTTACTGAGTACAGCAAGAAACAATCGCGATAAACGTAAAAAAACCCGCCAGAGCGAGTTTTTAATGTTTAAGCTGTGTGTCGAAGTGACCACTCTTAACACGTTACATAACAAAATGCGGACCGCGTTAGTGATTTTTTTATTTCCTCACGCTAAGGTAGGTTTACAAGAACGGATTGACAAAAATTGAGGCAACCTTGGAAAGTTCGACCACCTTTAAAATCTTCTACGATGCTGAAGATGATGAGTTAGCACAGCATAAAATTGACGCGAAAACTTTAAGTCTTTCAATTGGCTCAATGGCAGAATTGATTTCCAAAGCAGATAAAAATCTTAATGACGGGCAAGAAACAGTCAAATTAATGGTTACAACACCTGCTGCTGAAGGCTCAATTGGTGTTGTTTATTCAATGATGGAGTTAGTCCCTAATGCTATAAACGTGGCTAAAGTTATCGGTTTAACGGCAGCAGGAGGGGCTTTTATTGGTGCTCCCGCGCTTTCATTGATCCGGCAGTTAGGGAGTAAAAGAGTTATATCGATTACTAAAAGACCCCAGACGCATGAAGCCGTCCTTGAGCTTGAAGATGGGGAAATTGTTTGTAACGATGCTGTTGCAAAATTAGTTACTGATCCTGAAATACGTCAAGCTCTGGTTAACGTCGTAAGGGCTCCTCTTGATGGTAAAACCAATCCTGTTTTTAAAATCCTTGACCAGGAAGGTAACGAGGTCTTGCGGCTTGAGAATGAGGAAACAGAAGAGGTAAAACCTTTACCTCGTGGTACACTTCTTGAAAAAGAAGTATCAATCGATGAGGTGAATGTTCGATTCGTCCAAGTGAACTTTGAAGGAAACAAAGGATGGAGAATTGATTACCTTGGGGATGAACATTCAGTTAGCCTAGATGACAACGTGTTCCTTTCTCAGGTCCAAGCTGCAACAGTGCAATTCTCCAAAGAAGATCTTTACGTTGTTGATCTAGAAACTATTAAAACGTACACAGCCCGTGGGGTAACGCATCGTTACACCATAAAGAAGGTTAAGCGTAAGCGCCCAGCGTAAGTAGGAGTGATGGTAAACCAGCAACTTTTTGAACTAGCGATGTGGGTAGGGGTGATAATGGCTTCCCCCCTGCTTTTTCGTTTTTCATATGCTGCATCTGCCTTGTTATGGCGGAGGGTTTTCCCTACTCGTAAATTTGAGTTTTCGTATAAGGATGAAAATTCTCAAACCATACGCTCTGTAACAATCCTTATCCCAAGAAATAGAAGCAAAACCCTTGTTCAGTTGATAGATGAAGCCCGAAAGAACGGGGACAGAAACAGTGGCAAATGATAAGAAAACCACCAGTCCAGTGTCATCGACACTTTCAACTGGGGGCATAGGCATAATTCTATCTGGTTTGGTTACCTATTTTGTGCCAGAAACCAAGTCTGGACTAGCTAAGCTATTGTATTTATTCATCCCTTTTGTTTCAGCTATTTTGACCTACCTTATGGCTTGGGTTATAGCCCGGCATGGACTTGAATCTCCTGAAGATGCAGCCAAACGGGCAAACTTCTTGAGAGATTTAGCCACAATTGATGTTGAACTTGCTAATGATAACAACTCTGAAGAATTCAAGGAAAAGTTAAGAAAATCAAGAGAGAAAACTGTAGAGATGATGATTAACATTGGAAAGGAAAGCACTTTTACTTTCTTTGATAAAAGTAATGAACAATCAGCAAAGGGCAGCGATTAACTGCCCTCTTATAACTTAACAATCTAGATCAAGACGGATGTCTAACATTGATAGACATCCGTCAATAAAACCTTCAGCCATCTGTATCTCGATCCGGATCAACTTCTCATCTTTCTTTTGCGCCTTAGCTATTTTACGTTTCGAGATACCGTACAGGTAATGAGCCACGAGCAAACTGTGCTCGTATGGCTTCTTTTCTCGAAGCCTTGCCAAACAGCCTTCTATGATCAGCGCATCATCATCAGTACAGCACAAGCGCGTTTTTCCGCCCTGCGGAAGAAGCCCCTTAAAACCTGCTGCAATGTGGGAATAATCAATACCGGAGCTGTCAGCTGCCGCCCAGCCTCCCCATAAATCTAAAACCTTTTGCATGTCACGCATTCATATTCTCCATACACTTATGCTTTTACAATGACGCCGATACCCATTACCCGATCCAGAAAACGAGCCCACAGCTCTAACTGAGTGCCATATTTCTTTTCGAACTCTGATGTATTGGCGTGTAATTCATCGTGATGCACTCTGCACAGTGGTATCACGAAGAGATCATGGGCCTTGGTGCCAGTTCCCCCCAGACCATTCCCTATTATATGGTGTGGATCGTCTGATGGTTGCCTACAGCATTCACATGGCTGAGTTTTAACCCAACGTGTGTAAACTTCGCAGGTCCAGCGCCGGCGCTTTGGGCGGCGCATAAATGATTCGGGGCTGTTCGGATCGACACTAAGCCTCAGAATGGGTTTACTTTCACTCTGAGTTTGCTCAATGAGTACACTGGCTTCCGCCAGGTCTATGCCCTCGACAAGATCCTGAAGGATTTCACCTGCAGCAAATGACGGGACAATATCGCTATCCTTATAAACGGACAGGAAAGGTTCCTCAGGCAGTCTTAAGGCCTGTTGCGCCATCGTCTCGGTTATTGCGTCAGCAATGCCGGATTTCACAGCCCACCAGCAGAGCTCCGCCATCGATAATTCGCGCTCCTTATTGTATCCAAGGCTGATCTGCACCCTTTCAATCACCCACTGAACCAGATTCTGATAAGCCAGCTCTGACAACATTTCGGTGGCCTGCTCACGTAATTCATTATCACAATGCCAGCAGACAACCATGGCGCCAGGCGGATGCCGCATAGTCACTAATTCATGGTGGTGATAGTGGGAATGCGGGTACTGGCACTCTCTGACATGTCGTAGAAGCCAGGCCTCAAGAGCGTTTATTCCACCAGCTGCGTTAATAACCCTCTCATCCCTCATGAAAAAACGCAGAATGTCCATTTCGGCAAGCGGCTGACGTGCATCGGCGATCCGCCCAGTAGGCAGTGTTTTCATTTTCTCTGGCTGACGCTCTATCAGGACACGGCCGCCGGTAAAGAGAGACATCAATTCGCGGCCTGGTTTGAAAAGAACAACGCCCAGGCGCGGCACAATTTCCGGAGTAAGCAATGCTCGCACAATCCCCCCTAAACAGTCAGATCTTTAAGCTTCTGCACGGCTTTACCAACTTCAGCCATAGCATCTACGAACTCGTCAAACTTCCTGCTGGCCATTCCATATGCCTGGAGAATTTCCAACTTCAAGGGATCGAGCTGTTTCTTAATTTCTGCACGATCCCCTGCTTTTTTCTCCGCTTCCTCTGCCGCTTTGATCAAGGCGTCGGCCTGTTTACGTAATGCTTCCGGAGTTACTTCGAGCTGTTTATTCATTTTGCATTCCATCGTCGGCTGAGGAGGTGTCATTACAGGCGCCACAGATTTGTGACCATATTTCGGGTGGTGCAAGGTAGTAGACCTTCCATCATCTATCACGCAGAGCATCCCGCTTTCCCGGATTATTTCGATCAGGGTCTCTTTGTCTTTGCGATTGAGCCCACTGTATGCCGCCACTTTGTGCGTCAGGTGGGTTAGCGTTGCGCCTTCTGGTTGCCTCTCTACAAAACGCTTTACCCTGGAAAGCACTGGTTGCAGGTGTGGGGGAGTCATTCTCATGTTCACCCCTTACTGCGTGACAACGCCAATGAGCTTTAAAAGCTCAGGAAATTTCGATTCGAAGAAGTGCGGTTGCGTCTCACGTGGATTTGCCGGGCTGGTGATGTTTTTACCGTACAGACAACCTTTTGCCGTAACAGACCAGAATCTTTTCACGCCATTGATACCCGTTCGGCTGCGGCGCTCCTTCTGCTCGACTATGCCGTGACCAGCCATAAGGTGATAAGCCTGGTTCGCGGTCATTCTGATGTTGTTAGCTTTAAGCAAAGCGCTAAGAGACAGCGTTGGTCTGCTGGAACCATCCTGCGCGCCAGCTGGTGCATCAATGGCATATGAAGGCATTAAATCAGGCAGCCCTGCTACCTGCTGAAGCTTCTGATATGCCCCGAGCTTTGACGAATTAGAGAGATTGAGCATTTTGGCTGCAGATTCCAGGAGGATTATGCCGGCTTGAATGCGATCGGTATTGACGGTTGCAGCCCCAGCAGTGTGGAGCGCGTCAAACGTTCTGATGACCTTCAGATTAAAAACAGCGCTGATCCACATCGCGTAGGCATACACCAACTCACGGCAAACATAGGTACCTTGCTCATTTCCGCCGCGGATGACACTTACAGGTTCTGAAATATCCGAGTTGCTATTTTGCAACTCGCCTATCAATTGCGCAGTTTGTTCGTTACGGAGCCAGAATGCAGGCTTATGGCGGTCAAGGGAGCCGGAAGCACGATGGAGATCGTTTAGGCAATAACGACCAAGGACATCACGACGAACAGAAATACCATCAATAACAAAAAAATTGTGATTATTGGATGCAGCAGCACCCATGACGTGGTTAGTCATAGCTTTCTCCATACATTTTTATGTGACGAAGGGCCTGCACGCCCGTTTCGTTTGCACTCTTTGACATTACTGCCATATCGGCGAACTTTCAACCCACAGCTGTACATACATCCACCACTTTTTGATAGCAGACTATGGTGATTTCTACCCTGCCTCCTTTGACGATTTCACCCCATTCAATAGCCATACGCTTAACCTGGTTGTCGTCCTCCCAGATACCGGCATAAGTCAAAGCATCAAGAAGTGCCTTGTTGTAATTGTCCAGGTCACGCCGGCGATAGTCTGGCGGATAGAGAATAATTTCTACAGCTGCTGGCGCGGTAGATGGTTTTGGTATTGCACGCAGTTGCTCAATGATCGCTGACCGTACTGCATGTTTGAATTTACGGCCGGCTGCGCTGACAAGGTGTTTGCCTTTTGCGGGCCCCTTATTTGGGGACCGCCAGTAGGTGTTCACGCTGGGTGGGAATGGAAGAATAAATTTCATTCTGCCTCCAGCACTATTTTCAACTCAAACGGAACATCTCCTCCGCAATAGCAGAGCGGGCCAAGGTCAGACATGAGGCTCCACAGGGTCATTGACGTATAGCCATTTTCGTCTGTTATCGGGGGCGAAAAGTCCCCGAAGATCCTCGGGTGCTGGATTCGATTCTGCTCGTGTTGTTTTTCCAAATGTCTGAGGGAAACTTCATTAAGTTTCACTTTTACGATGCTGTTGAGATTGACCGATATTTCTCTGGCCAACAGCGAAGGGGTGATACTGATACCGCGAGAAACCCCGCGGGTGATTGTGATAACACCCTTTTTCTCCAACGCCTTGAGGTGTGTTGCTGCTGCATTGGGGGACCGGCACCCCAGCATGCCGGTCAGTTCGTAAGTTGTAGGCGGAAAACCATGTTTACGCTGATATTCGATCAGGAGGTCCAGGACCTCCTGCTGCCTTAAGGTCAAGGAAGTCATGCTGCCTGCTCCTCTCTGTTCACGCACATTTCGGGTAAATTGGCGCGAACCAGCGCTTCGGCGAACGGCGGCGGGACGGCATTTCCACAGCGCGCAACCTGCTTATCTTTCGCGTATTTCACGCCGCGGTAATCCTGGTCAATGATGTACCACTCGGGGAAGCCCTGCGCCCGGTAAAGTTCGTGTGGCTGCAGCATGCGCATGCCGATATCAACGATGCGGTAAGTCACTCCGCCGATTTCCACCAGACCGGTGCATTCCTCTCCGCAGTATTCCTGCAGGAACGACAGCACCTGCTGCGCTCGCTCTTCGTCATAGTCCTCGACTGCCAGAGTCGTTTTAACCTCGCCTACGTGCTGGCCACCAGCAGTGATAGTCGGCATCGGCTCGTCAGTGCGCTGGCCATCGCGGCATGTACCACGGAGCTTGATCAGATGAGACGTAACCATTGCGGCATCAGCCTTTGTCGTCATGGTTTGCAATGGCTCGCTAACGTCACGTGGCCTGCTCTGCCCAGCGCGACCGCCAACACCAACAATCTGAGCAGTAACCAGCGCATGATGATCGACGGTAGTAACTGAATGAGCTGGTTCATCCAAGTCAATACCGGCGCCCTGATAATTCCCGCCATAGTGTTTCGCCAGGAATGCGGATACCAGTTGCGATTTACCGCCGCCGCCCGCGGTGATTGTTGCGCTAGGTTCGTCGGCACGGTGTCCGATGCTGGCGCCGAACTGCCGGGCGATAACCGGAGCGACGACACAGGCGCGCGATTCTTTCATGATGGTGTGAGCGGGTTTATCGAGCGGGCGTGGTTTAGCCTGGTACTCGCTGCCGCCATTGCCAGCCAGGAACGGCGCCAGCTCTGCTTCAACAATACCCAGAGCGTGACCATTCCCGCCCGGGCGTTTTGCGGTACCGGCCGTCACCGTCGGCAACGGATCGGTGACTTCCTGCCCGGTAGCTCCGGTTCGGAATTTTGTCAGATGAGGTACCGCAATTGCGTAGCCGTGGGTTTTCGTAATCGTCTGTAGCGGATCGTCCAGCGCCTGTCCCCGGAAACAGTCGTATTTGCCGCGTGTCGTTGTGTGATTGCACTTCACGATGAATGGCGAAGCGCTTTCGATAACAAAGCGCTGAATGCCGCGGGCAATCCGTTTTAGCGTATTCTCTGCCAGTGACTTTTTGCGACCGAAGATGCTCGGCGCGGGGATTGACCAGTCTATGCATTCCGCAGCTGTACGCCACGGCTCCAGCTGGCCCGCCAGCACGGCGGCAGACTTCGGATCCCCGTGCGTGGCTTCCGGCCAGACTATCGGTTTCCCGTCCCGGCGCATCACCATGAAGAACCGCTTACGGATGGTCGGCGCGCCATAATCGCAGGCGCGCAGCTCGCGAAAATCGACGACATAACCAAGCCCGGCAATTAAGCGCTTGGCCTGCTCGCTATCCGGTGAAAACTCCAGAAACTCGCAACACTCCACCAGTGCAGGATGATCTGCTGGAATACCGGTGGTAAGCATCCCGACAAATGCATTGAAAGTTTCACCGATGCGTGCCGGATCCGGTCGCATTTCTGCCGCGAGTAACGGACCCCACGTCTTAAACTCTTCGACGTTTTCCAGCATCATGACTCGCGGGCCAACATCCAGCGCCCAACGAATGACGATCCATGCCAGCCCTCGAATAGCTTTCTCTACTGGTTTAGCACCTTTCGCTTTAGAAAAGTGACGACAGTCAGGCGAGAACCATGCCAGGCCGACAGGCTTGCCACTGGTAGCGGCTAATGGGGATACATCAAACACACTTTCGCAATAGTGAAGCGTGTCGGGATGGTTAGTGCGGTGCATAGCAACGGCGTTAACATCGTGGTTAATCGCGATATCAACGCTACGCCCTATCGCCAGCTCAATACCTGTACTGGCGCCACCGCCACCAGCAAAATTATCGACAATAATCTCACGCATGAGCGGTCCCCCTCATGCTGCCGACCAGCCCACCAGCAAGGGTGATGATTTCGCTGGTGGGCACGCGCTCCAGCCACAACTGGTTAATATGGGCCTTCAGCTTGTTCTGCTGGGAGAACTCCAGATCCTCTGCGCCTTGTACCTGTCCAAAGACGAGTCCAACTTCCAGTGGCCAGATCCGGGATTCAGGCTCAGCCAATGATGCAACAGCATCGGGGATGATCACTTCAGGAGACTGAACTGGCGAAACTGGTGACAGGAATTTTCCTGCAGCAAACTCAGCCAGCGCCATACTTGCGCGCCCTTTTGCTTCCAGCTCAACGCGATCGATATAGCTAAAATGTTCACCGCGCCAGGTCTTATCAAATACCGCAATGGCCCCGGCAAAGAATGCGCTGGTGGGCTTCTGCTTTTCGTCGGCCGGCACAAACCACGTTGGGAGATCGAATCCAATACGACCACGAATAAACATGATGTGATCGGCATATTCCGGCCACCATGTTTCACTTGTTGCTGACTTCACGAGGTAAATGTAACGACCACCCTTTTCACGCTGCTCGGCGGTATAGTTCATAATATGAGTCATGCCAGTGATGGCTTGTTTTTCATGGTACTGCGAGCGGCTGTACGGCGGATTAGCAAAGGCCGCTCCTCCGAGTTCTACCAGACGACCAGACCAGTCCTGCGTCAGCGCATTATCTTCAGCGGTATACCATGCCGGGCATTTTGTATTGCTGTCGTCTGCAAACAGGTCCAGCACCAGCGGGCCAAACAAAGCGTTAACGCCCCAGAACAGCAGATCAGGGGTACGCCATTGATCCCCGACTTCTTTCAAATAATGCGAACTTCGCTGGCGCTGTTCCTCAAGTGCCAGGCAATAAGGGCTGACGCTTTTTGTTAAATTTTGCTCTTCTGCGGTCATAGCTTCTTGTACTTCCTGACTCATAGTTTTCCCCTGCGCTGATCAGCATTAACAAGTGCTCTCAGTAACCAGTAACGGCGATCAAAGCTGAAAAGGTCATTTCTGAGGAGTGCATATTTTCTGCGAAAAATAACGTCGTGCTGCCACCAGTAACGCCAGTGATGCAAACGCACAAGGCGCCGGAGACTTATCAAAATCCTCTTCAATCGGAGCACAAGTCACCTCCGCAGTAATTTCCGGCCAGATAGCATGACCCGGCGGAATCATTCATGTTTCTGGCGTTTCGAACAGAAGCATTCTTAAGACGCAGGTATCGCTCTCTTGCTTTAGCCGTACAGTTGCTGTCACAAAGTTGCTGCCATACCGTCGCCGCACGGCGGTAATAGCGTTTCTCTTCCAGCTTTTTGGCTGTCGCTTCAAGGGCAAGAATCTCCCCCGAAAGCCCACCAGGCAGGTACTCTTCAATATCGATGGATCCCGCTACGAAGTAGATAAACCCACCAGTAACTTCAACGCTGGCAAGTTCCCCGTCGTAGTAAAGGCGATGAACAGCGCTCTTCACTGTTACCGGTTTGGTTCCAGGAAATGCCGCAGTGATATCGCGCAGCATTTTGCCGGGATTCTTCTCAATAAATTCAAAGATCGACTTGGCTATGTTCATCCCCGGAACCCCCGTGGAATCGTGGTTTGTACTGGACTAATTGAATTAACATCCCGCGGTCTGGTTTTGTCCCACGACTCCCTTGGCGGGCGGCCTTTAGCATCCCAACGGATAGCGCTTTGCAGATATCCCTCGAATTTTTTAGGGCCGAAAAGTGTCTCGGGTCGCATGTACTGGTATTGCTCGTCGTTGCCATGCCAGTGCTCATGCTTGATGTCAATTACCAGTTTCAAGTCGCTAACGGTATGACCTTCGCGGAGGCGGGCGCGAATGTTCTCCAGCGAGGTCTTAGATTTCTGGTAACGGGAACCGCTGACCAGATTCAGGTGTGCCAGAACTTCGATCGCGTTATCGGTAATAACAACTTCAGGATCCGGCTTATCGTCGGGTTCCGCAGGAGCCCGACAAGAAGGTTTTTTAGATGACGGATCTAATGACGGATCTAATGACGGATCGCCTTCAACCATTGAGGGGTCCTCCCGCAATATTTGAGGGGGTACAGACCCATTATTTGAGGCATCAGAATTTGACCCCTCAAATTTTGAACCCTCAAATTCTGAGGCATCAAATTTTGATTGTTCACGTGGCGTTGCGTAGAAAATTTTTGCTTCAGCTGCTGCACGTTCCAGCATGTCAACATTGAGTTTATAAACGTTCGAATTATTCTTTCCGCCCACGCGCCGTTCCTGCTTCTTCAGCCAGCCTTTAGCCTGAAGCTTTTTGATAGCGCTGCGGACAGTATTCTCGCTCTTGGCGCCGATCTGTCGCTGAATAGTGGTTACCGCTGGCCATGACACACCTTCGTCATTACTGAAATCTGCCAGGCGAGCCATGACCGCTATTTCTGAGATTATCAGCCCTTTGAAAGCGCATGCTTCCCATACGAGGCCGTGTAATTTACTGCTCATGGCTGCCCTCTACTTCCCTGAACTTGCGTTGAAACTGATCGAGTGGGCTAAAGCACTCGTGGGAATAGCCTTCCCGCAGGTAGATGACGCGACGTGTCTCAGGCTCCCAGCGGATAACTCTGACTGGATTGCCATAGTGGTCTTTGAACTTCCGGTTAACTTCTCGCATAACGCTTTTGCCCTCCGGTTAAAGACCCCCACAACTCCGCGTGCCCGACTGTGGTTACACTTGACCCATTTACCGCATACCATGCGCTCATACCGAAACGACGAAACGCCCGGGATCGGGTACATCCGTAGTTGCGGTAATTGAAGATTTACGATTAAATTGCTCATGCGGATTATTTCTCCATACACAAAGATTTATTCGCCACGACGCCCGGAGCTGCACACTCGCGGGCGTCACTATTTTCTGGCAGGCAATAAACACGAGAAATCAGGTTGAGAAACGTCATCAGCGTGACCCTGAACTGGTAGGCGATATCATTCAGACTTTGCCACTCCCCGTGTGTAACCACCCCATCATCGATATATTCCCGATAGGCGCTGACCAGCTCGCCGAGTTGTCCCACCAGCTCCGCCAGCTTCAAACCAATCTCTTCGTTCTCGTCTTCATGAGCTGCGCCAGATACATGGATCCCGTTGTCGGTTTCACGTGAAAAAACATCGGCGATGTAGCTAACACCTGCTGCCTTCTGCAGGACCATTGCCCAGCCCATAGGGAATATCTGATCTCCACCAGCACGCAGCCGGTTAAAGATCGCGTCCTGGGTGGTATCCAGAATCTCAGCTGCTTCGATATAGCCACCAGGTAACGCGGCTATTGTTTTACGGATTGCTGCCACCAGCCACGCGGGCTGTTTTTCTACTTTCCAGGTTGGTTCATTACCCACGGTGTACCCCTTATCTCTGTGGTTCCTATCAAACTTTTTGTTCTTTAAGCTTGCTATACAGCTCCGGTTGGAAAACAAGTTTCCCATCGGTGCGGTACGCGGCTTCAGCAGCCCTCCCTTTTGGGATCAAGCGACCGGGTCTGTTCCGCCACTGATAAACAGCTTCGCTGGATATGCCAAAGAACTCGGCTACCTTCTCAGCGTTTCCAAAGTACTTTTCAACATCATCGGTGGTCATAATGGCTCCTTTAACTAAGTTTGATTAGATAATAATTACCAATCTATCTTTGGTCAATAAAAACTAAGATTGCTTAGCTTGATTGACTACTGGTGTGTAAATGGAAACTGTCGGACAACGAATAAAATCGCTTAGGCGAATCACCAGAACCTCACAAAAAGAGCTTGGGAAGTTTTGTGGGGTCAGTGATGTCGCAGTTGGGTATTGGGAAAAGGACGTAAACGTCCCAGGAGGGGAATCTCTTTCCAAACTAGCAAAATTCTTCAATACATCAATTGATTACATACTTTTTGGCACTGAGTTTGAGGGAAACTTAATAACTAAGATGCGAAAAGTTCCCGTGATATCGTGGGTGCAAGCAGGATTATTCACTGAATCAAAGCCTGAAGATGTCTTGCATGATGCCGAAAAATGGGTGGAAACGTCTCTCCGCATCAGCGATAACTCGTTTGCCCTTGAAGTAAAGGGAGACTCAATGACAAATCCTAATGGACTGCCCACGATTCCTGAAGGCGCAACGGTCATCGTTGATCCAGACATTGAGCCAATTCATGGAAAGATTGTAGTTGCACGAATAGATGGGACCAACGAGGCCACGGTCAAAAAACTGGTTGTAGACGGTCCGCAAAAATTTCTTGTCCCGCTAAATCCCCGTTATCCTAACATCGCCATCAATGGTAACTGCGTCATTATTGGTGTGGTTAAAGGCGTTCAATACGAGCTCTGATCTAAGCTAATCTCCCTTCGACACCAAGCTAAGAAAAGTTTGGTGTTTTTTCTTGACGACAAAACTAAGTTAAGTTAGATTTTCATCTATCAACAGCGAAGAGGCAGGACGCCCACGAAGTAGCCGCCCGGGGCATATGAAGTCCGGGATGATTCGCTGACAGATAAACCAAATAGGAACAGATCATGGCAAGCAAAGGCATTGAAAACCTTATCAAGGACGCATTAGCAAACGGCTGTCATGTAGTCCGTAAAGCGCATCGCTTCGAGGTAAGCAAGAAAGGCCAAAAATCAATCACTCTTATTATTTGTGAAGATGGCACAGCTTACCGGGGAGATATTGACCTAACGATCGCCATAGCCATTCGCACTCAAAAAGAAATGCGCAGCATCCTCGGCCTGCCGGCCAAGGCAAGTTAATTACCACAGGTATCTTCGGGAGGGGTTGCGAAGCTGGATTGACCACCAGCAACAGAAACTCACCCGACATACAGCAGCCGTTTAACCCACGGCGTCGGGGGTCCAGTAGACCTGGATTAATACTGTAGGGGTTGTGCCGGTTGGTCGCCGGCGCCCCGCCCGAAGATACCTGAACGAACATGGCGAAGCCGACAGCGTTGAAGGCGATTTTCTCGGTTTGCGCGCTAAACAATAGCGGGGGTGAAATCGGGGCGGAGAAGCAGAATCCGCGATGTCGGGACTTGATACTTCCGGCCATACCAACAAGCCGAATGATCGCGTAACGATCCTTTGCATCTGCCCCGGCGAGGTGGCGCCGCCGGACCGGGGTAGATGAATCGTACACAACATGAAAGCGCATTCCATCTTCATCCGTCGTGGGGACTGGTTTGTAACTGAAGGAGTGCGCTTCCAGTTGTGAACGGCAATATTCACGACCGTTGTATGGCACATGCAGCGTTAGCAGCCCGGATGGTTCCCTTGAAGTTCCATGCGCTATCCGGACAACTGGAATGTGCAAGCCAAGTGTTTCAGGCACGACGTGCGCCCCACCAGCGCGGCGAAAAGGTGTGACGCCCGGGAAGAGTCCGGGACACAACAGGTAAGAGCATTCCCGCCACACGAGGCTGAAACCCAATCGCCATGTGGATGCGCCGAAAAGCTACGACGGGGCGTTGGTAGAAGATCGGAGTGCTCTCTCCGTTGTGGTAATTGCGGCTATGCGCACGTGGCGAGCCAACCCGTTCATGGAATGCGTTTCCGGGCAGTGTACGTCGCCGGTTATGGCTTAACCCGGCAGGTGGAGGCACCACCGCCACAACCTAGTTAACTGTGCTGTGTGTAGTCTTGGCGGTTATCCAGTTTTCCACTATCCAAAGGAGGAAGAGGATAACGTTCTGATGGATAACCGCCCTTTTTACACAATACACAAGAGCATCACCGGGCGACGGGCTCATTACCCAATCCACCCGGGCGGATTTGCAGCCGCAGGTGCTCTTCTGTGTTGTGTACGGAGAAATTCCCGGCGGTGGCAGCCGCCTTTCGAGAGGGTAAAACCATGAGTAATGATCGCATGACAGTCGTGCCCGATTTCCTGGGCGAACTGGACGCCGGCGTATTCATGAACAAGATTGCGGCGGCTCTGAATACCACCGCGCTCGGCGTTCTGAACAACGGCAACAAAGGCAAAGTAGTCCTGACCTTTGATTTTGAGCGTATGGGCAACTCTGTTGAAGAGAAGCGCGTCAAGATTAAGCACAAGCTGAACTACAGCACCCCAACTCCCCGCGGAAAAGCGTCGGAAGAGGACACCACCGAAACACCAATGTGGGTCAATAAAGGCGGCAAGCTCACCATCCTGCAGGAGGATCAAGGGCAACTCTTCGGTATCACCGGCACGGTGGACGGAAAGCTTAAAGCGGCTCAGTGATCCGCACGCACAAATTCACTGATACCACTTCGCTAATCAGTTAATAAGGAATTTTTATGTCTCAGTTAGACAGCGGTACTTTTCAGCAGGTTAAAGACCTGGTGCTTTCCGGTTATCACCTGAACGATATCCACGGCCTGGCCTGCCCGACCGCCCTGTTACCTCAAAATACAAGCGTTGAAAGCCTGGAGCGTTTTTCTTATGAGCGCTTCCGTTTCCGTGGCGCCATGGACACAACCAGTATTGATGATTTCGTTCGCTATTCTGTTGGTTATGCCCAGGAAGAAGAAAAAGCACGTTGCTTTATTGATGCCGATAACATGCTTGCTCGCTCTATCTTCAACATCGGTACGCTGGATAACCCAGGCCACGCTGATAACGTCGCCTCGATCAAGCTTAAGAAGACAGCACCCTTCCGCGCGTTACTGGCGATCAACGGCGATCACCTTAATCAGAAGCAAATCGCCGAATGGCTCGAAGACTGGAGCGACTATCTCACTGCGTTCGATGCTGACGGACAGACAATGAAAATGGCACAGGCGGCGCAGGCGGTTCGCCGTGTCACTATCCAGCAAACTAATGCCGCCGATCATGAAGACGGTGATTTCAGCGGCAAAAAATCGCTGATGCAAAGTATCGAAGCCAGCAGTAAAGATGTTATGCCGGTCGCTTTTGAATTTATGTGTGTACCGTATGAGGGCTTGGGCGAGCGTCGTTTCAGTCTGCGCAACAGCCTGCTGAAAAGTAGCGACCCGGTGTTTGTTCTGCGCATTGTCCAGTTGGAGGCGCAGGAAGAAGCGATCGCCAATGAGTTCCGTGACCTGTTGGTTGGCAAGTTCGACGGCAAGCCGGTAGAAACCTTCATCGGTAACTTCAAAGCCTAATTCAAAGCCTGATTGCTCAGCCTTAAATCCCCGCAGCTGCGGGGATTTATTGAAGCGTAATCCTGTAATTAATCGCCACCTGGCGAGGGATTCCTACACCCAAAAAACAGCGCTGTGCAGGCGTAAAGTATGGAGAAAAAAATGAGCTTTATTCAAACCTTTTCAGGCAAACATTTTAACTATCTCGACATCCAGCAAGACGCCATCGAGATCGAAGATATTGCTAATGCACTCTCGAACATCTGCCGCTTTGCCGGTCACCTGCCTGAGTTCTACAGCGTCGGCCAGCACAGCGTTTTAACAAGCCAACTGGTACCTCAAGAATTTGCGCTTGAAGCGCTGCTGCATGACGCCGCCGAGGCATATTTGCAGGATATCCCTGCCCCATTGAAACGCCTTCTTCCTGACTACCGCGCCATTGAAGATCAGGTTGATGCAGCTATTCGCCAAAAATTCGGCCTGCCGGCTGAGCAGCACCCAACCGTTAAATATGCCGACCTGGTGATGCTGGCCAGCGAACGTCGCGACTTTGAGATCGACTACGGCACCCACTGGCCGATGCTCGACGGCGTCATTCCTACTGACCAGTTTGTGATTAATCCCGTCCGCCCGGGCCAGTCTTACGGCATGTTCATGAACCGCTTTAACCAACTGATGGAGCGGCGCTAATGGCACATGTGAAAGTGAAAGAATTGGTTGCTGCAGCATACGCTGCAGCACCTGACCTACCACCAGCAGCAGCACAATTAATGCAAGACATAGCGTCAAGGCTGGATGTCACCTTTGTCGCCCTTACAGAGGCAATGGACCAGAACACCGCTATGGCCGCGATGATAGCGAACCTGAGCGAGGAAAACAGAAATGGCTAAAAACTCGATCGATGCTTATGGCGCCAGCGGCAAGACAAACGTTCTGATGTTCGAGCCGGAAAATCTGCATATTGTCACTGACAAGGCCCACCCGCTTTACGATGAGCGAGTCAGTCTGCCGATCGATGAAGGGATGGTGCTGAATATCAAGGAGCTGGGTGTTCTTGAGCCGATTATTGTCTGGAAAGACCCTGAAAAGGGGCTCACCTGTGTGGTTGTCGGTCGTCAGCGCGTTAAACATACGCTGGAAGCCAATAAGCTCCTGCTGAAAGAAGGCAAAACACCGCTGCTTGTTCCTGGAGTCGTTAAGCGTGGGTCGGCATACCAAATGGCCAAATACATGGTTAGCGAAAACGAAATACGCCGACCTGATACGCCGTTAGGTCGCGCTAAGAAAATGTCCGACGCGCTGGACCGTGGTCATGACGAGGACGACCTTGCGGTGTTGTTTGGCTGTAGCGTTCAGACCGTACGAGCAACGCTGTCACTACTCGATGCTACCCAGGCTGTTCGGGAAGCGGTGGAGTCCGGCACAGTCACCGTTACCCAGGCGCGTCAGCTTGGCGCGCTCCCACCTGAAGAGCAGCGGGCAAAAGTGGCAGAAATCGAGCTGGCGACAGCTGGTACCAAAGGCCATGAAAAATCCCGTCGGCAGCGTCAGGTTCTCGGTGAGGCAAAGCGGCGCATCAAATCACGTAAGGAAATCACAAAAGCCCTCGAAGATGCCAGCGGCGAATATGCCGAGGCTCTGCTCTGGGTACTTGGGGAGGCGAAATGAACTTTGAACCTGAAAATTACAGCCGGCGCGCCCTTCTCTGGTTTGCGGCACTGGTTAGTGTTGCCGGGTGGGTTGCAGTAGTCGCTGTGACCTGGGGCGTATGCATGATGATCGAATGGGTGACGGCATGAAAGTGAAATGCATCAAAGATACCGAGGGTTGGTGGACTGAGGGTGAAATGTATCCTGCCCGTGTAGTTGCTGGCGGGTTTGTCCAAGTCGGCGACGATGACGATCCCAATGGCGAAGGCTGGAGCGCTGCACCAATGGAATATCGGGAAGATGGCTCGATAGTTTATCAGGTCGGCGGTATTGAGGGTGATGCGTTATTCGAGGAGGCCAGCCATGACTGATATCACCGAACTGGCGCAGGGTGACATCGACCGGCGTTGTCTGGCAGAAAACACCTTTAATTTGATTTCCATGTCCGGCGGGAAAGACTCGTTAGCCCAATGCCTGTATGCCGTAGAGAACGGCGTGAAGCACGATCGGGTGTTTGCTGATACGGGCCATGAACACCCTCAGACGATGGAATATCTGGATTATCTTGAACAAAAGCTGGGTCCGATTCGCCGGGTAAAAGCTGATTTCACTCGCCAGATTGAGGGTAAACGTAAATTCATTGCAGAAAAATGGCCGGTTTCCCTCGTTGAAGAATGCGGGATGTCTCACGATGAAGCGGAGGAGCGTATCGCCCGTGCACTGGAAATCCTCCACCCAACCGGTAATCCATTTCTGGACCTGTGCATGTGGAAAGGTCGATTCCCGAGCACAAAAGCGCGGTTCTGCACGTTCGACCTTAAACATGAGCCTGTACGCACTCAGGTGGTGCTACCGGCGCTTGATGAATATGACGAGGTTATTAGTTGGCAGGGCGTACGCGCCCAAGAATCGCCAGCGCGGGCTGGCCTGCCGATGTGGGAAGAGGATGCAGATAATACTCCTGGTCTGCACGTCTATCGCCCAATTCTCAATTGGCTGCATGAAGATGTGTTTGCTATTGCAAAACGCCATGGAATTAAGCCAAACCCACTATATCTGCAAGGCTGTAGTCGCGTTGGGTGTATGCCATGCATTCACGCTCGAAAATCTGAATTAGCGGAGATTTTCCAGCGTTGGCCGGAGGAAATAGCCAGGGTAGCAAAGTGGGAGCGCTTCGTTGCAGCTTGCTCTCGCCGCGGCAACTCTACATTTTTCCCATCAACCCATGATCCGCGCCGGGCAGAACGTCGTATAGACGTTATCACGGTGGACGGTTACGGGATTGAAACCTATCGCGACTGGGCGATGACAACCCGAGGCGGAGCCCAGTTCGATTTACTGGCTGAAGCTAACGACAAATCCGTGTGTAGCAGCGTTTATGCAGGGGTGTGTGAGTGATTGATCTTGCTGAGTGCGAAGCACGTGCACTCATTAAAAACCTGCAGCAGCGGATAAAGTGGAAAGAGGAATTAGCTCCTCTCAATCATCTTGAAGCGCAAGACCTGATTATTTATCGGATAGCACTTGAGGCGCTCGAAGAGGCATTGAATGAACGAAAAATTATTGAATGACGACGTGAAAATTCTCCTTCGTCAGATAGAAGACGGCAAGCCATATGTCGAACTTATTAACTTCATGGTTAATCAGTTCGGATTGACGTACCGAGAGGCGCAGGAAGTCCATGAGAAGTTGAGTCGGGAGAGTGATTAAATGACCAATAACCAGTTAAACAGAGAACGTCTGGAAAAAATTAAATCATGGCGTGAAACCTATGGATCTGAAAGCAACGTAATGCTGCCAGCAGAAGAAGCGGAAGAGCTGGCCCGCATGGCGCTGGACGCAATGGACGGTGAGCCGGTTGTGTTCACAGATGAACGAAACCTTCATCATATTGCTATGGGCCGAGAAACATCTCTGATTTGGGGTAAACAAAACCAGCTGGCGGGGGATATCCCGCTCTATCGCCACGCGCAGCCAGCGCCGGACCGCGAGCAGGTACGCCGTGAGCACGCCGAGTGGTCACAGGCTACGTTCGGTAATGTCGGCCCGGTTGGCCCACTGAAGCACCTGGCAAAAGAGGCTATGGAGGCCGCAGCGGAACCAGATGACCTGTCGGAGTGGGCTGATATGCAATTCCTGCTGTGGGATGCCCAGCGCCGGGCTGGTATTACAGACGAGCAGATTACCCAGGCGATGATCGAAAAACTGGCGGTGAACAAACAGCGCGAATGGCCTGAGCCGAAAGACGGTGAGCCGCGGTTGCACATTAAAGATCAACCATCGGCGGTAGGGCCAGTAACAGATGCTATGGCTTACGCATTCCATCATGCGCTAACCGATGGTCCCCTGGGTGATGACGATGTGGAGGATATTAAGATCGGATTGAGAGCAGCTTTCGCTAATGTAACCACCTATCAGCCATTACCAGTAGTGCTGAAAGAGCATCAAATCCGTGAACTAATCAATAAACTGCGTGATATAGCTATTGAATATCACAGTACACAACAATTGCGTGAGCATATTGCTTGTGTTGTCCACGCCGCTATGAGCGCGATCGCACCACCAGCGCCAAAAAGCGCAGTTAATTAATAATTTTCCCCGGGTGCAGCCGGGGTAATGGAGAAATCTATGCTGAGCCTCGATTGTGTTCCCATCTCAACTTATTGCAAAGAGACAGGCGAAACCCCTGATGCCATAAATAAGCGCATCCAGCGTGGCGTATGGCGTGAAGGAGTACAGGTGCTAAAGGTCGAAGGCGTTAAGGAAAGATGGATAGATCTTAGTGAGGTTGCAAAATGGGCTCGACAAAATCGCCTAAACTCCCGCGCGGCGTAACGATCAGGAAACATAGTACTGGGGAAACTATCAATATTACCTTTACCTATAAGGGGGTGAAATGCCGGGAACCTTTATCAAACCTTGAAGTTAATAGCAAAAACATAAAATACGCCGAGCGAACACTCGGCGAAATACACAATAAAATTGAGCGGGGTACATTCAATTATGGTGAACACTTTCCCCGTTCGGCACGACTTAAAATATTTGGTAATGCTTCAACAGGAAAAACGGTAAAAAATTATCTCGATGAATATCTTGTAATTTGTGAAACGAGAAAATTATCTCCTTCAACAATCGGCGGATATAAGAAATGTTTAAATGCTTTGGCATCACTTCACGTTTTTCCTGCCAGTGAATTAACACCTGCTGCTTTAAAAACATGGATCCAGAGTCAGAAAACGACATTAAAAACGATTAGGAACCAACTTTCATTCCTACGCTCAGCACTGGATGAAGCTGTGACTGATGGTGTATTACAGATTAACCCAGTTTCACTGGTGACAGCCTCGCGCTACCAGAGCAGTAAAACCGAGGATGAAAGTGATTATATTGTTGATCCGCTTTCACCGGCCGAGGTTGAAGCGCTTTTGCATGCCGCAGGTAACAAGCAGTGGGAAAACATATTCCGCTTTGCAATTGAAACCGGGCTACGTAGTTCTGAACTCTGCGCCCTCCGTTGGCGCGATATCGACTTTATCGGCAAAACAGCGCATGTGCAAAATGCCAGCGTAGTGGGGGTAATTAAGGGCACGAAAACTAAAGCTGGAACACGTAAAGTTGAGTTAACCGAAGAAGCCTTGTATGCCCTGATTTCTCAGAAGCCTTTCACCTTTATTAAAGATGCAACGATCTTTGAGGATCCCAAGACAGAAAAACCATGGGCGGGTGCCGATGCGATAAGAAAGAAAGCTTGGGTGCCAACTTTACGCAAAGCCGGGATCAGGTACCGCAATCCATACCAGACCAGGCATACGTTCGCGACCAGGCATATTAGTCGAGGCGCTAACCTGTTCTGGCTCGCATCGCAGATGGGACACAAAGGGCCTGAAATGTTGTTCAGGCATTATGGACGCTATCTGAAGGAGTATGACGGCAACACTGAAAAACGACCCAAGCTGGTCAGCGGTGGAACCTCAAAGGAGCCGTAAAGGATCCGCAGCAAAACGCTACATTTTTTTATCACTGTTTATCATGAGGTTATAAAGTTTCGGGCGCGGGTTCAACTCCCGCCAGCTCCACCAAAATTCTCCATCGGTGATTACCAGAGTCATCCGATGAAGTCCTGAGAGCCCGCATGGCGCAAGCCCTGCGGGCTTTTTTGTGTCTGTATCGGTCTGGCGGGAATGACTGAGAACCGCAGCCTTGTGGTACCTTTTTGGGCTCCAGGAGAAAAGAGCCAAAAAACGCGGGTCCTAAAATGGCAAAACTCATTAAGAAGCTCATTGCGGCTAAAAGCACAAGCATGAAGCCTTCAGAGCAGACAGCCTGAATATCTGTAATGGGTCAGGCAACGGTTGCCTGCACAATATGAGAAACCGCTGCGACTATTCAGGCAAGGCAATCAACGGCATGGAAAAAGAGCTCTTCCGTCATGATGACATTCTCTTTTTCGCTCTGCTGTTCGCGGCGGATAAACCAGCCCGTTTCCGGCGCCATGCTCAGGTAAAACAGCTGAGTGATTCCGGGGGCATTAACCCGCATTGTCATGCAGCCCGTTTCCGCACCTCGACAGAGCTGTTCAGGTACGATGCTGACGTGACGATCGCCGTTCTGGAGCCGGATTGTGGTGATGTCATAACGGCATATACCGCTGTTCAGGCTATAGCCGATCGTGCTCAGATCATGAATATGCTTTGTTGATAGAATGACCTCAATGCCGGAACCCGCAAACCACTGGCTGATTTGCTGCACCAGCGCATCCATCCGGCGGCGGAATGCCTGAATTTCTGCCTCAGCGGTTTTATTGCCGGGCGGTGTGCTCTCGGAGTTCTGCTGCACTTTCTTAAAAAAACGTTCTCTGGCCGACACGTTATCGCCCCCGTTAACTTTTAATACGTTGTGAGATATGCGCTGAGCGGCATTCTCTTTTTTTCATCGCCTCTCCCGCCACCTTATTTTTCGTAAACAGATTAAGCGCACAGCACTGCGGCACGGGCGGGATCGATGGCAATCAGCTCGGCAAGCAGGCGATCCATAGCAGACTGCAGGCGGTTTTTGTCGGTTTCACTGCGCCCGGCCTTCATGCGTAGCAGCCTGAGGTGGCGGGCTTTGACTTCGAACAGCAGACCTGTCTCCCATTGTGCCAGCGGAATTCCGGCAGCATCCGCGCCCAGTTCCGCCAGCAGGTGTTGCGCCAGCTCATTTTTGCCAGTCTGCTCGGCAATACGCGCCATCAGCAGGCGCAGCAGCCAGCGGCTGCGCACGCTGGTGATACCCGGGCGGTTCTGCAGCCAGGCCAGCGCCGCCTCCGGGCCGTCGCTGTCGGCAACCGCGAGGGCCTCCGGCTCCAGCAGCAGAATATCGTCATCGCCGGATGCGGTAGCGGCGCTGGCGGCAGTATCATCCCGCCAGCCTGCGGCGTTCTCCAGCACCTGCTGTTGTAAC
>OBYW01000290.1_pt1 | contig 31862 bp, 38 predicted proteins | sample 1476841 | NCBI WGS metagenome assembly OBYW01 (sample SAMEA2580222, study PRJEB22360) | human gut metagenome | biome: human gut; feature: human-associated habitat; material: faeces | place: Denmark | collected 2008/2010
CCGTTGGCTCGCCGAAGTTCTCCGCCGCCAGTGTCTGGAACGCCGCCAGCGCGGCGTCGGCGTCCGGGCCGCGGGCAAGCAGCCTTAAGGTATCGTTTCGGCGCACCTGAAGCAGGGCGATTTGGTTGAGGCTGTCCGGCGTGACGCATTTACCCCCTTTCTCCAGCACCAGGTCGGCATTGAATCCCGCCAGCGCGGCGACCAGCTTTGACGCCGGGCGAACGTGCAGTCCGTTGTGGTTTTGAATCACCACGGAAACCGAGCGCGCGTCGCGGTCGTCGACCGGCGCGGCGGTCAGCGAAGCGTGTTGCGGTTGCGATGGTAACCCCAGCTGTACGCGTTTTGCCTCCAGCGCGTTCATGGCGTCTTCGATCACCTTGTCGATGCCGGCTCCGGCGGCGGCGCTCACCGTCGCCGCCAGAGTCCCTTCTACCAGCGGCGCCGCGCACAGGCGAACCTTAGCCGCAATGGCCGGATCGAGGAGATCCAGCGCGGTTTCGGCGCTCAGCAGGGCGCTGCCGATATCCATCATCACCAGGATATGATCGGCGTCGGCGACGGACTCGATAGCTTCCATAACCTTAATGGGATCGGTGCCGATCGGACTGGCGGGATCGTCAATTCCGGCGGCGATCGCCAGCTTACAGCCATCGTTCATTAACATCTGCCGGGCCAGTTCTCCGACACCTTCGCCCAGACGGGCGCTATGAGAAACAATAACCAGGTTTACCATCGCGTTTTCCTTACTCTTTGGCCGCTGCGGCCAGCATCTGAACCATCAACATCACCGAGGTCGCGCCCGGATCCTGGTGCCCGATGCTGCGTTCGCCCAGGTAGCTGGCCCGCCCTTTGCGAGCCTGCATGGCGATTGTGGCGTGGACGGCGGCTTGCGCCTGTTCGCAGGCAGCATCAAGGGCGCCTGGTATCGACAGGTGCTGTTCGCTGGACTGGCGCAACGATTCCACCACCGGCAGCCAGACGTCGCACATGGTTTTATCGCCAGGCTCGGCTTTGCCGCGATTCACCACCCCTTCCGCGCCTTCGCGAAAGGTCTGATAGAGCTCCTCCAGGGTCAGGCTCTGGTGGGCCTGGGTCACCTGAGCGGCGCGAATAAAGAAGGTGCCGAACAGCGGGCCGCTGGCCCCGCCGACGTTGGAGAGCAGCGTCATACCGGTATTTTTAAGAATAAAACCAATGTCTTTATCGGCAATCGACGGCAGCTTTTCTACCACCTTGCTAAAACCACGATGCATATTCAGGCCGTGGTCGGCATCGCCGATTTCCCGGTCCAGACCGGTCAAAAAATCGCTCTCTTTGGTGAAGATATCGCCGCAGCGATAGAGCCAGTCTACGATTTGCGTTCTGCTTAATGACATGTCGTTGCTCCTTATTTGCCCCAGTTCAGCGCCGGGGTGTGGACCGGGGCGTCCCATAATGCCAGCGTCTCTTCATCGGCCTTTAGCAGGGTGATGGAAAAGCCCACCATATCCAGAGAGGTACAGTAGCTGCCGATAAGGTTGCGCGCGATAACGATACCGGCCTCCTCGCAGCGCTGCGTCAGACGGTTATAGACGCCGTAGAGTTCGGACAGCGGCGTGGCGCCGAGGTTGTTGACCAGCGCGATAACCCGATCGCCTTTTTGCAGCGCCTGCTTGGTCTGCGTGACCTCCTGCCACGCGCCTTTCACGTTGTCCCAGTGGCGCAGCGTGCGGCTATAGGCGCCGTTTTCCAGCAGGGTATCGAACATTTCGTCAACGGTGCGATCGAGAGAGGTGAAGCGGCGGCGGTCGATGCCCGGTTCGCCGTGAATGCCGACGCCGAACTCCATCTCATCGTCCTGCAGTTCGAATGAGGGTTGCCCGGCGGCCGGAACGGTGCAGGCGCCGAGCGCGATGCCGATAGAGTGGCCGAGGTTGTTGAGCTTGCGCCCCAGTTCGGCGCAGGCTTCCAGCGAGTCGCCGCGTTCGGCGGCCGCGCCCACCAGTTTTTCAATCAGCACGGTATTCGCCACGCCGCGCCGCCCGGCGGTATAGAGGCTGTCCTTCACCGCCACGTCGTCATCGACTACCACGGTGGTAACCTTGACGCCGCTTTCGTGCAGCAGCTCGGTGGCGGTTTCGAAGTTAAGAATATCGCCGGTGTAGTTTTTGATAATCAGCAGCACGCCTTCGCCGCCGTCGATGGTCATGGCGCACTCAAACATTTTATCCGGCGTCGGGGAGGTGAAAATTTCTCCCGGGCAGGCCCCGGAAAGCATGCCCTGGCCAATATAGCCGCAGTGCATCGGCTCCCCCCCCCCCCCCCCCCCCGGGAGCCGCGCCCCCCCGCCAACTCGTGGCCGCTGCCGCCGCCGGAGAGCAGCGCCACTTTCCCGGCCACCGGCGCATCGGCGCGGGTGACGTAGACCGGATCCTGGTGCAGCGTCAGTTCAGGGTGGGCTTTTGCCAGGCCAGCCAGTTGTTCACTCAGGACATCTTCGACACGGTTAATCAGTTTTTTCATTGTTTATGCTCCGTCGGAGTTTCGATGCGGCCTCTCTGCTGACGGAGGCGGTCATCGTGTAGGGGTACCGCCTGACGATATGCGATATCGGGCGATGTATTGATTCTGGCTGAGTTGGCGGGAAAAAAAATCGCCATAAAATGAGTTCCATTACGAAACGTAATTATTAATTTTTGTTCCTTAATGAAACATTTTTGCGCAAGGAAAGGGAAAAATGCGAAGTAAGGCGCCTCTTTCACCTCGCTTCATCAGCGTGGAAAGCCCGCTCGGAGAAATAATTTTGCCCTTTCTTGCCGCCCGTGGTGGTGAAAAACGTCGACGATCGTCCGGCTGGTGACCTTCTTTTGCGCCAAAGGGGCGGATCGAGATCGCAATCCCATCGTTTCACATGAATTCATGTTTCAATATGAAACAATAAAATTTATGTCCTGTTTCATATCGGGACAAAAAGGGGAAAGATTTTTTTGCCCGCGGCTCGCCCTACAGTGATGGCATCGCTCAGGTAGCGCTTTCGTCCCCGCCTTTGATGTAAGGCCGGACGGAGAAACACCGGGGCTCATCATGTCAAAACATGCACTTATTTGAGGGTGAACGGAATGCTAAAAGTTATTCAATCTCCAGCCAAATATCTCCAGGGACCAGATGCATCCACGCTGTTTGGGCAATACGCCAAAAACCTGGCGGACAGCTTTTTCGTGATTGCCGATGACTTCGTGATGAAGCTGGCGGGAGAGAAAGTGCTGGAAGGTTTGCACAGCCACAACATCAGCTGCCATGCGGAGCGCTTCAACGGCGAATGCAGCCACGTTGAGATCAATCGCCTGATCGCCATTCTGAAACAGCACGGCTGCCGCGGCGTGGTGGGCATCGGCGGCGGCAAGACGCTCGATACGGCGAAAGCCATTGGCTACTACCAGAAGCTACCAGTGGTGGTGATCCCGACGATCGCCTCCACCGATGCGCCAACCAGCGCGCTGTCGGTTATCTACACCGAAGCCGGCGAGTTTGAAGAGTATCTGATCTACCCGAAAAACCCGGACATGGTGGTGATGGATACGGCGATTATCGCTAAAGCGCCGGTGCGCCTGCTGGTAGCCGGGATGGGGGATGCGCTTTCAACCTGGTTTGAAGCCAGGGCCTGCTATGATGCCAGAGCCACCAGCATGGCGGGCGGGCAGTCGACGGCCGCGGCGCTGGGGCTGGTGCGCCAGAGCTATGATACGCTGCTGGCGGAAGGCGAAAAAGCCCGCCTCGCCGCCCAGGCCGGCGTGGTGACCGATGCGCTGGAACGTATCGTTGAAGCGAATACCTACCTCAGCGGTATCGGCTTTGAAAGTAGCGGTCTGGCCGCCGCGCACGCCATTCACAACGGTTTCACCATCCTCGAAGAGTGCCACCATCTGTACCATGGCGAGAAAGTGGCGTTTGGTACTCTGGCGCAGCTGGTGCTGCAAAATAGCCCGATGGAAGAGATCGAAACGGTGCTGAACTTCTGCCATACCGTCGGGCTGCCGGTTACGCTGGCGCAAATGGGTGTTAAAGAGGGCATCGATGAGAAAATTCAGGCAGTCGCCAAAGCGACCTGCGCGGAAGGTGAAACCATTCATAACATGCCGTTCCCGGTCAGCGCGCAGAGTGTGCATGCGGCGATTCTGACCGCCGACCTGCTCGGACAGCAGTGGCTGGCGCGCTAATTTAGCGTCGACCTGCCCCGTCTCATTTAAGCGATGAGACGTTTTCTCCCCCTCTGGCGGTAGCCGCCGGAGGGGTTGTCGTTTATGAAACAGCGGATAGGGATATGACTGCGCAGACTCAGAGCTTTCCTTTGGTGATAACCCAGTCGTGGCATCGCTGCAGCAAGTTTATGCAGCGGGAAACCTGGCAGACGCCGCATCAGGCGCAGGGGCTGACGTTTGAATCGATTTGTCGGCGCAAGACCGCGCTGTTGACGATTGGTCAGGCGGCGCTGGAGGATGCCTGGGAGTTTATGGATAACCGCCCCTGCGCGCTGTTCATCCTCGATGAGTCCGCCTGTATTCTTAGCCGCTGCGGCGATCCGCAGACCCTCGACCAGCTGGCGGCGCTGGGATTTCGTGACGGCAGCTACTGCGCGGAAAGCATTATCGGCAGCTGCGCGCTTTCGCTGGCCTCCATGCTCGGGCAGCCAGTCAAAACGACGGGCGAGGAGCATTTTAAACATGCGCTGCACGGATGGTCGTTTAGCTCCACGCCGGTGTTTGATAACCACGGGCGTCTGTTCGGTTCCATTTCCCTGTGCTGCCTGACGGAAGAACAGGCTTCGCCTGACCTCTCCCTGACCCTGGCTATCGCCCGGGAAGTCGGCAACTCGCTGCTCACTGATAGCCTGCTGGCCGAGTCGAATCGCCATCTTAACCAGATGTACGGTCTGCTGGAGAGCATGGATGACGGGGTGATGGCGTGGAACGAGCAGGGGATTTTGCAGTTTCTTAACGTGCAGGCCGCGACGCTGCTTCATCTTGATGCCCAGGCCAGCCAGGGGAAAAATATTAATGAGCTGGTGACGCTGCCGGCCCTGCTGCGTCGGGCCATTAAGCACGCGCGCGGGCTGAACCATGTGGAGGTCACCTTCGAAAGCCAGCATCAGTTTGTCGACGCCGTGATTACGCTCAAGCCAATCGTTGAAGAGCAGGGCAACAGTTTCATTCTGCTGCTGCATCCGGTCGAGCAGATGCGCCAGCTGATGACCAGCCAGCTTGGCAAAGTGAGCCATACCTTTGAACAGATGTCGGCGGACGACCCGGAAACCCGGCGGCTGATTCACTTTGGCCGCCAGGCGGCGCGCGGCGCTTTCCCGGTGCTGCTGTGCGGTGAAGAGGGGGTGGGTAAGGAGTTGCTCAGCCAGGCGATTCACAATGAGAGCGAGCGGGGCGGCGGGCCGTATATCGCGGTCAACTGTCAGCTGTATGCCGACAGCGTCCTGGGCCAGGATTTTATGGGCAGCGCGCCGACGGACGATGAAAACGGCCGCCTTAGCCGTCTTGAGCTGGCCAACGGCGGGACGCTGTTTCTGGAAAAAATCGAATACCTGGCGCCGGAGCTGCAGTCCGCGCTGCTGCAGGTGATCAAGCAGGGGGTTTTAACCCGTCTGGATGCCCGCCGCTTGATTCCGGTAGACGTTAAAGTGATCGCCACCACCACCGTCGATCTTGCCAATCTGGTGGAGCAAAACCGCTTTAGCCGCCAGCTTTACTACGCGCTGCACTCCTTTGAAATCGTTATCCCACCGCTGCGCGCGCGGCGTAACAGTATTCCTTCGCTGGTGCACAATCGCCTTAAGAGCCTGGAAAAGCGCTTTTCCTCGCGGCTGAAGATGGATGAAGATGCGCTGGCGCAGCTGGTGGCCTACTCCTGGCCGGGTAACGATTTTGAGCTGAACAGCGTGATTGAAAATATCGCCATTAGCAGCGATAACGGCCATATCCGGCTGAGTAATTTGCCGGAATATCTGTTTGCCGAGCGGCCCGGCGCCGACGCGGGTTCCTCGCTGCTGCCCGCCAGCCTGACCTTTAGCGCCATTGAGAAAGAAGCGATTATCCATGCCGCCCGGGTGACCAGCGGGCGGGTGCAGGAGATGGCGCAGCTGCTGAATATTGGCCGCACCACGCTGTGGCGAAAAATGAAACAGTACGATATCGATGCCGGCCAGTTTAAGCGCGGACGTATGGAGTAGTTTCCTGTGAGGAATGGTACGAAATAGTCGAGCAGAAAAGCACCACGCAAGCGTTTAGCTGCGGTCTGAATCAAAGAAAGGCAACGATCTCTTTGATATCCCGGCGAAGATGGGTCCATAGTGTCATCATGTTCATTACGTGGTTAATTTTAAGGATAAGAGTATGCCAACAGCAATCGATAAAGCCCTGGATTTTATTGGTGGTATGAACACATCGTTGTCGGTGCCGAATACTATGGATGAAAGTACCGCTAAGGGAATTTTGAAGTATTTGCATGAACTGGGCGTACCGGCAAATCCTGCCGACGTCATGGCCCGGGGTGAAAAGGAGGGATGGGATGCCGGGTTCACGGAAAAAGTGGCCGGCTGGGCGGAAAAAATTGCCTCCGGTAACCGGATCGTCATTAAAAACCCGGAATTCTTCACCGTCTATATGCGCGAACAGCTGCAGGCGCTGGTGTAAGCCGCCTGTCGCGAACCTCACGTTAAGCTGCGGCGCCCCGAGGGGGCCGCACAATGCAAAAGGGCTGACGATTTCTCGTCAGCCCTTGCTGTATCTGGTGGCCCCTGCTGGACTTGAACCAGCGACCAAGCGATTATGAGAATCATGAAGGCCAAACGAAAAACAATAACTTACTTAATAATCATGCCGTTAATAAAAATATACAAGGCAATATAGGGCAATAATTCTAAGTTGCTGCGACACTTTTGCGACAATCTAAAGGGTTGAGTCTGACAGCATCCTCAAGATGGTTGGGGGCGAAGTGTGCATATCTCATTGTCATTTTTATATCGGTGTGCCCCAGTATCTTTTGCAATACGAGGATGTTCCCGCCGTTCATCATAAAGTGGCTGGCGAACGTATGCCGCAAGACATGAGTTAACTGGCCTGGAGGAAGCTCTATCCCTGCGCGATCCAGTGCATTTCTAAAGGCGTAGTAGCACGGGGTAAATAGCGTGCCATTCTTTTTGGGAAGTTCCCCCATTAGCTCGGCCGATATGGGTATTGTTCGATTCTTTTTACCCTTAGTCTTGATATAAGTGATCTTCCCCGAGGAAACCTGAGAACGCTTTAGGCTTTCTGCTTCACTCCATCTCGCTCCAGTTGCCAGGCAAATTTTAACGATTATCTCCAAGTCTTCAGCAGAACTGTTGCGGCACTCTTTTAACAGAGATTCAATCTGCTCAGCTGTGAGATATGACATCTCGCTTTCTTCAGTACGAAATTGCCTGACATTTTCTAGGGGGTTGGGTGGAGCCCACTCACCTAATCGTTTTAGTTCATTAAAGACAGCTAAAAAGTAAGCGTGTTCAAGGTTCATCGTCCGTGGCGATACTTGGCTAATTCTCTTTGTGCGAGCGAAATGCCCTTCAAGCCTTTTTGCGCGGTATGCGGTAAATAGCTGGGCGCTAAATTCGCTAGCAAGTGGGGAGCCCATGCACTCCGCCGCCCATAGCATGGATTTCTTTCTTTTCTCGCCATCTTTTAGGGTAATTCCGTGACGGTCAAACCAAAGGTGAACGAGGTCGGAAAGACGACGGCGATCTTTGCCATCACCTAGCCAGGGGGAGTCATCAACCTTTTGCATTGTGAAGTTTTCGAATGCAAGAGCTTCCCCTTTAGTAGAGAATTTTTTACGGACTCTTTTACCCTGCTTACCATCGCTACGATTGACTGTATAAAAGTCAGCGACCCATTGCCCATCACTTAATTTTCGAACGGTCATAACTAATCATCCGCTGATTATTGTTAGCACCACACGCCCGATAACGCTTATGTCATCAATGGAACAGTCAAAAGCCGCGCCAGCGCCGCTAACACGAACTTTCTTTACTGGGATCCGGGTCAGTGTCCTTACGCTTGTTTTACCTTCAATATCGACAAGCCATTCACCATCAAACACCTCTGAAAACTCCCTCTCGATAACATACGTCGTTGAGCTTTCAATGACACAAAGAGGTTTCGTTGGTACTGCTTTTCCTGGCAAAAATGTAGCTTTATCCAACATAAGAACCCCTGAGTCATAAAGCTGACCATCGACAATTTTTTGTCTGGAAATTCTCAGAATATCGAGGTCTTCGCCGTCAAACTTTGGCCCATTCCCGGTAACCAGCCACTCAAGCGTAGCGCCCGTCTCAGCCATGCAGCGAACCACGATATCTGCTGGGAAAAAGTCCCTCTTATATCGATTAGCAAGGCTACTACTCGCTATCCCTAAATGTTCTGCAAGAGCGACTTTAGTTCTGAATCCATACGCCTCAATGACGCGATCTAAGGTGTCATTTCCGCCTTGTGAAAAATCAATTTGTAGCTTCATGAAAACTTATCCTTGCAAGTTTTCGTGGAGTGATATTAAACTCCGCTTTGTAGGTTTAAAGAAACATTGCCCATTATTGCCCTGTATTGCCGTACAGGTTAACCAGCGGAGTTTGCCTTATGCGACCAAACATTACAATCGTCATCCCTGAGCCTTACCTGCCACTTGATGAGTATTGCCGCCGTACTGGCACTAACAAAGAAACAGCTAAGAACCTGATTGAATACGGAAAGTTACCAATCAAACCAAAGGGTAAGCAGACTAAGGGTCTGGTTGAAGTCAACATGGCAGCTCTGACTATTCAAGCTCTGAGTGAATGCGACATTTCACTTAACGTGTAAATCATCATAGTGATTAGAGGGAGCCTAAGCATGTTAGATTTTCGCGTTTCGTCACATGCACACTTTGATGATGCATGCAGAAAATTCGCGGCCACGCATAACGTGAAAGAGCTGGCCGATAAAGCCGGTATCAAGCCGCATACGCTTTACAACAAACTCAACCCGGAACAGCCGCACCAGTTAACGCCGCGCGAAATCTGGATGCTGACAGACCTGACCGAAGATTCGACCCTCGTCGATGGTTTTCTGGCTCAGATCCATTGTCTGCCATGCGTGCCGGTTAACGAACTGGCAAAAGAGAAACTGCAATCCTACGTCATGCGCGCCATGAGTGAACTCGGCGAACTGGCGAGCGGTGCCGTTTCAGGCGACCGCCTTACCCCGGCCCGTAAGCAAAACATGATTGCGAGCGTAAACGCGGGTATTCGCATGCTGTCGCTTTCGGCAATGGCATTGCAGGCCCGGCTCCAGGCTAACCCGGCAATGACGAGTGTCGTCGATACCGTCAGCGGCATCGGCGCGTCATTCGGTTTGATTTGAGGTGCTTATGTTGACTAACGAACAGTCATTCGCCTCTCTGCTCAAAAAACGTAGCCCATCCATGTACTACGGGCACGGCTGGATAATGGGGAGCGACGGCCAGCGCTGGCACCCTTGCTGCTCTCAGTCCGAATTGTTGAACGGCTTAACAGCAAAAAAAGTCTCTGCGGTTAAGCGGCTTTTAAATGCATTAATGGGGGCAAAATGAACGAAAGAATTTCAGCTTATGACACCCAGGCGAACAAGCTTTTTAGCAATGATGATTGTTCTACTGAGCAACAGAAGACCATGACCGGCGAAGAGTTTTTCGCACGGTTTCATCAAAAACTGAAGGCAACAGAAAATAAGGCGTTGCGTAATTTCAATAAGCTTGATGAAGATTTTAAGTTTGTGGTTTTAACGCTTGCTAACCGAAATAATCCGGGCGTGTTTCGCTCTGATGAAGTCGGTAAGCCATATGAGTATTTTGATATGGATCGCCGCAAGCTGATTATTGCGTCAATGAACAAAATTTCCCGCTGGGGTGGAATTTTGCCCCGGCGTATTTCTATCCATGAATGCTTTTTAGCTAATTAAATAAACCCGTAATTAATGGCGTAAACCCGCCGGGCTTCTTATTGCCCGAAATCAGGAGATTGAATAATGAGCCTTTGTTTAGAATTACCTCGTAAATTTGGAAAAACATTTTTGAATGACCTACTTAATGAGGCCCGCAAAGAAGAGCGTAAAGGTCGCGCTCTCGATGTTTCCATCCGCCTTGAGGCGCTGGCAACCCACATCGCTAACAAAGGTATGAGTGCCATCGAAGCGGCGGAACTGCTGCGCCGCGAAGCCACCCGCTACGAAAACGAATCACAGGAGTTGCATTAATGAAACCAGGCAAACTAAAGCCGGGGTGCCGTGTTCTTATCAAGCCCGAATTTAAAGGCGGTTTTCTCCGTCACGGTACGTTCATTCGCCGAGTACAGCGCACTGCATACGAATCAGCGTATAGCGTTATTCGTGTTGATGAGTATGTGGGATTAAATGGTCCTGACGATAAAGGCGATGCCCATTTCCCTGATTACGACGTTTCCCGGCGCGTCAGCTTACTGGAGGGTTGCTAATGGCTGATTCAATGGATCTCGTACAACAGCGCGAGCAGGCAGAACGCGAGCGCCTTATCAACAACGCGCGCAGCCATATCGCTGCGCCTTCTCGTTTTACCTGCGAAGAATGTGAAGCACCAATCCCCGAGGAACGCCGCATTGCCATCCAGGGCGTTGCGCTTTGCGTCACCTGTAAGGAAATCGCAGAGCTTAAATTCAAACATTACAGGGGCGTATAAATGGGTATTCGTATCGAAGTCGGCGATAAATGGGTAATTACCAGCGACCAGTATCAATTCATCCTGAATGAAAAGAAAGTCGTTAAGACCGGTAATAAAGCTGGCGAGGAATGGCTCGATACTATCGGCTATTATCCGAAAATCGAACAGCTTATTTCCGGCCTGATTCATCATCACATTTTACAATCGAGAATAAACTCGCTTCAGGAAATGGCCGAGGAAATAGAGCGCGTCGGGGCTGTTTGTGCTGCTGCGCTCAGTAGTAAAGGCGAGAAATAACGGATGCCGGCGCAGGTGGGTCATGTTATTCACTATCACGGAACGCCTGTATGGGGTGACGCCGGTAACGTTCATCGTATTGCGGTAAACGGTGCTGGCGCATTTGTATCGTATGCACGTCCTGACCAATTAGCGGCATCAATTAAATACGCCCTCTCTGTTGCTATAGATAATGGAGCTTTTTCAGCGTGGAAGCGCGGCCTTGTTATTGACTGGCAGCAATTCTATCAATGGCTGATTCCTCATTATCACCATCCCAAGCTGTCATTTTTTGTTATCCCTGATGTGGTTGAAGGTGGCGAAGATGACAACGATGCGCTTATCGCGAATTTGCCACGCTGTTTCAAAGAAAAAGCTGCGCCAGTTTGGCATTTGCATGAATCATTGCACCGTCTGGTTGAGCTTTGCCGGGAGTGGCCGCGCGTGTGCTTTGGGTCGTCAGGTGAGTACGCAACTATCAGAACCCAGTTCTGGCATCGCAGGATGTCAGAAGCGTTTGAAACAATTTACTGCAAACATAGTTTCTCAACGCAGGTGCACGGGCTACGTATGCTTGATGGTAGAGTGCTGGGAAACTACCCTCTAGCGACAGCGGACAGCACTAATCTTGCCTGCAATGTACCAAAGTTCGATGTTAAATATCCTGAGCTCACAAAGGTAATTCGTGACGCGGATTATTCGAGGAACCTTTCAGAAATAGAGCTTAAAGCGGTAATACTGAAACGCCGCTGCGCCATTCTCAAAAATACCATTGAGGCAGTAACACCACTGTCAATTTCAGAGTGGCAATCAAAAGGGCTGACTCCACGCCAATTGGAGTTAGCTATCGCATGACAAACTATGTTTACGCGTGGAATAAACCTAAGCAGGCAATAGCGAGCCCATATCTGACCTACGCAGAGCAACACCGCCGCGACCGCATGTTCGCGGATTTGTTGCATGCGAGAAAAGTGCTTTCTCTTCAGCCTGAGTGCGTGCGTTTTGACGTTTATCGCACCGCTACGGTGCTGGAGCAAAATCAGGGCAGTCAACGAGCCAATGCCTTTTTAATCAGCTTCTGCAAAAAGGCATTGCCACGTCTTGAACTGGTCGCAAAAAAATATGAGTGCGCGGGTATCAATAGCAACGTATCAGCCGCCGTTTTTGGTGGTCATTTTGATACCCGGCTTATGCAATATCTGGCATCACGCATGGTCAATATGGTCGCCAGATATAACCGCCTCCCGGATATGTCGCGCGCCGATATTGACCTGCTGGCCGGTGACATTGCTAATTTCATTCGTTCTGAGCTGGCAAATATTGATGATTCAGGTTTTGGTGAGCTCAAAACTCTGTACGCCTGGTACATGCGCGCTGGTTTTATTTCTCTGCAATTCAATGTCACCCCTCCCCATTGGGATCGCGTGACAAATAAATACTTCAACAAAGATGATATCGCCCCCGCAGTTATCCGTATGTTTACTGAGTCATGGTGGCGTAGTCGTCTGCGTCGTGTCGCGTCGGCATGGCGCGAACATCTACAAATTGCAGTCGGCAACGTCAGCAAGAAACGACACGCCTACGCGAGTAAAAACTGCGTGACTGACTGGCGCGAGCAGAAGCGCCGTACCCGTGAATTTCTGAAGGGCTTAGAGCTCGAAGACGAGGACGGCAACCGCATCAGCTTGATTGAAAAGTATGATGGTTCGGTTGCTAACCCTGCGATACGTCGCTGCGAACTGATGACCCGTATTCGGGGTTTCGAAAATATCTGCAATGACCTCGGCTATGTTGGTGAGTTTTATACGCTTACCGCGCCGTCGAAGTATCACGCCACCACAAAAGCCGGGTATCGAAACGGAAAATGGGACGGCTCCAGCCCGGCAGACACGCAAAAATACCTTACTGGCTTATGGGCGCGCATACGCGCGAAGCTGCACCGCGAAGAGATTCGTATTTTCGGGATCCGCGTAGCAGAACCCCACCACGACGGAACCCCTCACTGGCACATGCTTATGTTCATGTTGCCGGAAGATGTCGAGCGCGTGCGCCTCATCATCCGGGATTATTCGTGGGAGGAAGACCGCCACGAACTGAGAAGCGATAAAGCCAAAAAAGCACGCTTTCATGCCGAGGCCATCGACCCGGAAAAGGGCAGTGCTACCGGCTATGTCGCTAAATACATTTCCAAAAACATTGACGGCTATGCACTTGATGGCGAGCTCGACGACGAAAGCGGAGAACTGTTGAAAGAGACTGCTCCCGCCGTTTCTGCCTGGGCCGCGCGCTGGCATATTCGTCAGTTTCAATTTGTCGGTGGTGCGCCTGTGACGGTCTATCGCGAACTACGTCGCCTTGCTGATACTGAGACCGCGCATGGTCTGAGTGTTGAGTTTGCTGCTGTGCATGATGCTGCTGACGCCGGTGATTGGGCTGGTTACGTTAACGCCCAGGGCGGGCCATTTGTTCGCCGCGACGATTTGCAGGTGCGCACGTTGTACGAACCACGTACCGAGTTTAATCAGTACGGCGAGGAGACGGTCTGCATTCGTGGCGTTTACGACTCTGCCATCGGTGCCGATACCCCGATTATGACCCGCCTCACTCAGTGGAAAATTGTGCCGAAGCGTGCCGTTGATTTGGCCGTTGACCTTCAGGGCGCTCCTGCGCCCTCTCGGAGTTCTGTCAATAACTGTACGGGAAGCGAAAGCGATCCACCGGAGCTGGATTTATCCAAACCGTTGAGTCGAAGTGAAAGGCGGAAGCTAACGGCCAGACTCAGGGACAAAAAACGGGTCACCAGACGTGATTTTGTCCACGGAACGGATAAACAACGCGCAGCTATTGACAGAACAATAGACGAGATTCAGCTCACGACCGGAGAAACCATCAGCCGGGGTGAGGCCATGCACCTGATGGCCGGTGGCAAAAGTTGCATAAACGGCAAATGGTGCCGTGGTTCATCAACCGGTGAAATTTTCCCGGCAGCACCGTCACACCGGGCGCAGGCCAGACAAATCCTAAATCGAGTCGCGGGGTTAGCGTCAGTTACTAAGTTGAGACTGTAACTAATTCATATCCATATCATGCACATACGACCTTTTTTGACGTAACTTTTTTCTTTCATATTTTTATCGACACGTGATACTGTATATTTATACAGTATCACGTATTGGAGGTTGTGTGGATAGAGAGTTAAACGAGCAAGTCATGATTGAACGGGTCGAGATGATTGCGCGTCTGACGGCAGAGGGCACTTGTCAGGAAAGAGACCGTGAAATTGCACTCGGCCTAATAGCTGAACTTGCTAAAGGAAACTTGATGAAAAATAACTCGTTTTCAATAGTGTTTTCAGCTAAACCAATTGAAAATTAAAGACTAAATAAATTCCACATTTTTCCCCTTAAATATGGCCACATTTGCTAAAACGTGAGAATATCAAGCCTTGGCGAAATCTTGCTTTTTTCCGAGGCCTGTTTCGCTATAATACGCGGTCGTTTTTTAGGAGGGGTCAATGCCAACTGTAGTGTCGCTTTTTTCTGGTTGTGGTGGTTCTGATGCTGGAGTCTTGAGGGCAGGGTTCGATGTGCTCATGGCAAATGACATTCTACCTTACGCCCGAGATGTGTACTTGGCTAACCACCCAGAAACCGATTACATTTTGGGGGATGTTTCTGCTATCGAATCGTTTCCATCTGCCGATCTGCTAGTCGGTTGCTACCCCTGTCAAGGTTTTAGCCAAGGTGGAGTTCGAAAAGCTGACAGAAAAATTAACACACTGTACTTAGAATTCGCTAGGGCTCTCAGAATCGTTAAGCCTAAGGCGTTCATTGTCGAAAATGTTTCTGGTATGGTGCGAAGCAACTTTGAGCATTTGCTGAAAGATCAGTTTAAAGTTTTCGAAGAAGCTGGCTATAGAGTTAAGTCTCAGATTTTAAATGCCTCACACTTTGGTGTTGCACAGGACCGTAAGCGCATTTTTATCGTTGGCATACATGAAAAATTTGGGTTGGATTTTCAATTTCCAACAGCGACTCATGGTGACGGATTGAAAAAGTTGACTACTATCCGTGATGCGATTGGCTCTTTACCTGAGTGGCCAGTAGGCGAGTTTTATGACGCTGATTTCCATTGGTATTATTTATCTAGAAATCGACGTCAGGATTGGGACCAAATCTCCAAGACCATAGTTGCTAACCCAAGGCATATGCCATTACATCCGATTAGCCCTACTCTTGAAAAGTTAGGGCCAGATAAATGGCAATTTACTTCTAATGACCGTGCGCGGCGCTTTAGTTTTCGTGAGGCAGCTTATCTTCAAGGGTTTGGTAATTTAGTTTTTCCTGAAACTGAGCGAGCATCTATGAACATGAAATATACAGTAGTTGGCAATGCTGTTCCGCCTCCATTATTTGAGGCGGTTGCTAGTTCATTACCCGATTTATGGGACTAAGTCACTTACACTAATTTGTCGATTTACTAGGTATCTTACATACCTAGTATTTCTTGCATGTGATATCCAGCCATTACGTATTGTTAGATTAATCAATCGCAAGCGATCAACAAAAATAGCTGCACCTATATCGCTTAAATGTGCCCAATCAGCATTATGCCACCTCAAATCATGAGGCAAAAAATAATAGTTTACCCAGGGATGGATTACGGGAAGCATATGTAACATTTTTACGGGAGATGCCTCAAGTTGTTTAGCTACCCACTCGTCTTTTGAACATCCACATTGAGCAAAAGCAATTGGTATGGAAGGGCGAGTATCCGCCATATCATGCCAGGCCAACATGTCTATCCCACCATCCCCTCTATCCCCTGGTTTGAAATAGGCAGGCGTAAAGTTTGCGCTACATCTTATGTCATTCGCTATCTGTACAAGCTTATCGTATAGCAAACCAGTATAAGTCCCATTATTTCCTGCACTTGCCCAGCACGGAGTTATTGTTGCATCTGAAGGCATCAAGCTTTTAAATATCGGCAGGCTTATTTTTTCAAAAGAACCAGTAAGTATATGTCTTTTTTTATATTTTATGTATTTAACATTTGCACAAAACAAAAGTGCAATATACAATTTTTCGTTTTCTGAAAAATCAAAAATAATGTCATGCTTAATATGAATCGTATCTCTATCCTGGGACAAATAAAAAGGATAGCTTGCTCCAAAAAGAGCAATTCTCGTATCAATGAAAGTTATTGCTAACTGCCATTTTTCATCAGAGAAGGTTCTTGTTTTAGGTTTTGCCTGAGCTCTACATATGCTATAAAGCTCCCCCCTACTGAAACATTTATCTATGCTGATTGTAGCCCAGATTTCTAAATAATCTGCCCATAAATATGGCTCGTTGTCTGGTAAAGAGTCTAGATTCTCTAACATTATCTATCTTCCTTACGTACATCTCGATAGTCCTCTCTGACATCTTCGATATGTCTTTTTATTTTCCGGGAAATATTTGCTATCTCGCTAGCATGAGATTCTTGGCGTTCAGTGAACTTAGCTGTCTTTAAAAGCATGTCCCATACAACTTTTAGGCTCGTCTCAGCTTGTTCAAGAGCTTTCTCCAATGCCTCTTCTTGACCATTTGTATATAAATAAGCTTCCTCTATATTCTTTGACTTTATTAAGTTTTCGATAGCAGAGTCATGAGCAACAATTTGATTAAGTTTTGTTATTGCTCGACTCTCACCAATAATAGTCTCACCTTGCTGATCTCGAACAAAAAACCATGCAAACAATTTATTTAGGTTATCTAAAACCAAATCATTTGCAACTAAGTCCGTTCTATCCTCAAGCCCTAACCAAGAAGTGATGTTTTTATAACCCAGTGAAGTTGTTATATATGAAAAATCAACATCCTTTTCTTTCATTGGTAAATTAAAAAAATCAGCATCCGCTGCTACTTCATAAAGATGTAAAGAAGTCAGTAGCAACCCCACGTAATAAGGTTTACTACCAATTTCTTTAGCTAATGATTTGAATAACGTATCTTTATCAACTCCTTGATAAAAGGTGTCGCTAAGCTCTTTTAAATACTTCGCTTTCGAAAGAGAGTCCCATTCTTTCACACCAGTAATATGGCGATATCCAATATATCTCAGTACATCTTCGCGATTATCATAAATAAGACAAGGCAATTGCTGTGGTTTCTGCAAAGCTTCGTCCAATATGATTTGTACGCTTTTTTCTTTTTTCTTTGGAGCAACAAGATCACCATTGAGTAGCTTAACTGCTGCCAAGCGGCGATTGCCTTCTACTACCACAAATTTTTTGCCTTTTTTGACTACTAAAAGGGGTTCACCAGGGAAGTATCCCTGTTCGCCAATAGATAGCATGAGGTCTTGCACACTTTCATCGTCAAGCATTTCCTCTATGACAGCGGTATCAGAGCCAGCTCTGTCATTCAAACGGTAAAAACGAGGGTTTTCTGGGTCAAACTCTAGCTTCGATGTTTCGATATATTTAATTTCGTTAGACATTTTCAGGTATCTCTTGTCAAAATTTTATCTAGATTAACTATACACTTTCCAAGTGTCATCTTTCTTATCTCATTAGTGCATCAGCCTGCATTATTTTGCATCAGCCTGACTTAGATGTTTAGTCTAAGAACAGTCAGTACTGACGTCGCTTCGATGAAGTCATGCACCTGCATTAAAACCGCCCCATGAAGCGGGCAGGCGAGGCGGGGAAAGCACTGCGCGCCAGAGTGCATTTTCGCATTTATTTTCGCAGCCTGAGCGCGTCGCGGTGCCGCGCGGGTTCGCGTTGATGTCGGTGGGTGGTGCTGTGGTGTCTGAGGGCGTGGCGGGCTTCTGAGGCGGTCAGGCGTGGGGGTAAGAAAAAGCCGCCCGGAGGCGGCGGAAATCAGTCACTTTCGGTGTCGAGGGTGTAACTTTTGAACCGGATCACCTCCTGACCGGCCCACGCGTTGACCTCGCGCATCCGGTCTTGTAGCGGGATGAGCTCGTTACGGACAAACACCTTTGCCACCTTCTCGATGTCGCCGAGCGAACCGACGTTTTCCGGCTTGCCACCCATCAGCTGGAACGGGATGCGGTGCGCGTCGAGCAGGTCAGCGGCGCTGACTTTTTTGATATTGAAGAAATCGTCTTTCGTTGCCACCTCACTAAGCGGCACAATTTTTATGCCGTCCGGCTTTCCGTGCGGTGCGTAGAAAAACAGATTTTTGAAGTTGCCGAGTCCTTTTGAGCTGCGCATCGCATCACGCAGCGCCTCAACGTCAGTACCGCTTTGCGCGGCGTCCGTCACATACATGATGTAACCCGCATGCGCCCCGTTCTGGTAATACTTGCGACGGAACAGCGTCGCCGCTTCATTCAGCCAGGCGGAGTTTAGCGCGCTGAGATATTCCGGCATGCCGTACAACTCCTGGTTGATGTCAGGCTCCAGCAGGTGGAATACGGATCCGGGCGCGAACGGGTGCGGCTGGTCGAATGACGGCACCCACCAGTAGACATCATCATCAATACCACGCCGCGTGTATTTCGCCGGTGACGCTTCCAGCTTCAGCGGGCGACCAGTGACACTCTTTCGGAGCTCTAGAAACGCGTTGCCAAACACCAGAAAATCAAGCGCGAAGCGGCTGAAGTCCTGTTGTGACAGTAGTGGGTGCGGAATAAACGTTGAGGCCAGAATGTTGCGCTTAACGTAAATCGGCGAGCTGTGATGAACGGCGGCGCGCAGGCTTTTCGCCAGCCCGGTAAAGCTGACCGGCGGTTCGAACCAGCGGCCATTATTGACGCATTCAACGTAATCCAGAATATCGCGGCGATCGAGCACCGCGCTCGGCTCGCCAAAAGTAAACGCCTCCACTTTTTGAGGGGCGGTGTCTTTCATGTTGCGCGGGCGCTTTTGCGGCTGCGGCTTGCGGCCTTTGTATTTACTCATCAGTTGAACTCCAGAATGGAAGATGTTGCCTGGCCGCTGCCAGCGGTGAGCGGTTCGTTTAACAGCGCGTGCATGGTGGCCCAGGCGACGTCCGCGTGACTGGCCTCCTCGGTGCGGCTGGCCTCATAGGTGGCACTGCGCCCGCTGCTGGTCATGGTCTTGCGGATAGCCATAAACGAGGTGGTGATGTCGGTGGCGCTGACGTCGTATTCGAGACAGCCGCGGCGAATCACGTCTTTTGCCTTCAGCACCATCGCGGTTTTCATTTCAGGCGTGTAGCGGATATCGCGGGCGGCAGGATAAAACGAGCGAACCAGCTGGAAGACGCCAATACCGAGGCCGGTCGCATCGATACCGATGTACTCGACGTTGTATTTTTCGGTGAGCTGGCGAATGGATTCCGCCTGCGTCGCAAAGTCCATCCCTTTCCACTGGTGGCGCTCCAGAATGCGGAACTTGCCACCGGCGACAACCGGCGGCGCGAGTACCACACACCCGGCGCTGTCGCCGCTGTGCGAGGGGTCGTATCCCACCCACACCGGGCGGGAGCCGAACGGGTTGTCGGCGAACGGCGCAAAGTCTTCCCACTCCTCCAGACTGTCGACCATGCAGCGTTGCAAATCCTCGAACGGGAACACCGACGCCTTGTCGTCAACGAACTCGCACATAAACAGATTGCGGAAGTCGTCGACGCTGTTTTCGCGCTGTAGCTGCTCAAGGTTGAACAGCGTACAGCCCCCGGCGAGCGCATCCTCAATAGTGACAATCTGCCGCCACTGACCGTCAGGACACGCCACGCCAGCGGCGAGCGCGTCATGACTGATATCGATGTCGACCCGCTCGCTGGCGCGGGCGCGGCCACGGTTGAACAATTCCCCCGACCAGAACGGGTAAGCGCCATGCGCCAGGGTGGACGGTGTCGAAAAGTAGGTGCTGCGCAGGTGGCTTTGTGAGGCCATGCCCGACGACACTTTGCGCAGTTTCTGGAAGTTGGGGATCCAGAATATTTCATCGACATACAGGTCGCCGTTATGACTCTGCGCGGTATTTGAGTTGGTGCCGAGAAAAATCAGCTTTGCGCCGTTGTTGCCGATGACAATCGGGTCGCCGGTCAGGTCAACATCGACCCGGCGGGCAAACTGGATGATGTACTCGCGGAATACATACGCCTGCGTCTTACTCGCTGACAGAAAAATCTGGTTGTGCCCGGTTTTCAGCGCATGCAGCAGCGCCTCGCGGGAAAAGTAGAACGTCGCCCCAATCTGGCGCGATTTCAGAATGTCGCGAATGCGGTGCTCAAGCCCGGCGCGGTGCCAGCGGAGCTGATACTCGAAAGACTCTGCAAAGAAAATCTCTTCCAGTTTCTCGATAGCCTCGTCGCTGAAAAAGTTCTTTGTCGGCTTTTTGCGGTCGCCTTTGTTGCGGTTGGCCACGTTGGGATTCAGGTCAACCTCGTTTCCGGTCTGACCATAGCGATTAATGCGCGCAAAGCGCTCCATCTGCCGGGCCAGAAAATCCGCCACCTTGAAATCGTGTGGAGTCAGGTTGGGCTTTGCATAGAGCTGAATCAGCCTGGCTTCCAGGGTGCTTTCGACCCGGTTTAGCGGTGCAGTTTCGTCCCACTGGTCGCGCTGCTTCCAGCTCTGCACCGTGGGGCGTTTGGTCTGCAACATTTCGGCAATCTGTGGCACGGAAAACCCCTGCCAGTACAGCAAAGCCGCCTGGCGTCGCGGGTCGTTTAAGAGTGTGGTGTCGGTGGTGATGGTCATGGATGCCTCGCCGTGATTGATACAGGGCAAGGCTAAAGAAACGGGTGATGCGAATCGCTAAGGTGCTGTTGTGTGAGGGATAAGCCATCCGGGACAGATGGCGGGTGGGCGGCGACGTCGGGAAACTAACCCCGACCCGTTAACCCGATATCAGGACTCCTGACAATGGCAAAAAAAGTTTCAAAATGGTTTCGCATCGGCGTCGAAGGCGATACCTGTGACGGCCGCGTTATCAGCGCGACGGATATTCAGGAAATGGCCGAGACCTTTGACCCCCGCGTCTACGGTTGCCGCATTAACCTCGAACACCTGAAAGGCATCCTGCCGGATGGCCCGTTCAGCCGTTATGGCGATGTGGTCGAACTGAAGTCTGAAAAGATTGACGACGATTCGGTACTGAAAGGCAAGCTGGCGCTGTTCGCCAAAATCACCCCGACCGATGACCTGATCGCAATGAATAAAAAATTGCAGAAGGTCTACACCTCAATGGAAATTCAGCCGAATTTCGCCAATAGCGGGAAATGCTACCTGGTCGGCCTGGCGGTGACCGATGACCCGGCCAGCCTCGGCACCGAATACCTCGAATTTTGCCGTGGTGCCAAATTTAACCCCCTCAACCGCTTCAAAGCCGAGCCGGGCAACCTGATTTCCGTCGCCACCCTTGCCGAGCTGGAATTTGAAGACCTGCCCGAAAAAATGTTCACCGCCCTGAGCGACAAAGTGAAAGCGATCTTCAGCCGCAAACAGGCCAGCGATGACGCCCGTTTTCAGGATGTGCATGAGGCCGTGACGACCGTCAGTGAACATGTGCAGGAAAACCTTACCGCCACTGAGCAGCGTCTTGCCACGCTGGAAAATGCCTTTGCGACGCTGAAACAGGACGTCACCACGAAGGCCGACCAGACCAGCCAGGCATTCAGCCAGTTAAAAACGTCGCTGGATAACACCGAAAGCACCACGCAGCCACGCCGCAAGCTCTCCACCGGTGGCGGTGGTGATGAGCTGCTGACCGACTGCTAAACGGTCGTGAATTTATCACCGGGCAACAGGCTTGCCCGGTCAGACAACCCGATTTAACCAAACAGGAAAGACTATGCGTCAGGAAACCCGTTTTAAATTCAATGCCTACCTGTCCCGCGTTGCCGAGCTGAACGGCATCGACCCGGACGACGTGAGTAAAAAATTCTCCGTCGAGCCGTCCGTCACGCAAACCATGATGAACACCGTGCAGATGTCCTCTGCCTTTTTGCAGAAAATTAATATCGTGCCGGTGGATGAGCTGAAGGGTGAAAAAATTGGCGTCGGCGTCAATGGTACCATCGCCAGCACCACGGACACCAACAGCGGCAAGGAGCGTAAAACCGCCGACTTTACCGCGCTGGAGTCCAACAAGTACGAATGCGATCAGGTCAACTTTGACTTCCACTTCAAATATAAAAAGCTGGATTTGTGGGCGCGCTTCCAGGACTTCCAGCGCCGTATTCGCGATGCCATCATCCAGCGGCAGGCGCTCGATTTCATCATGGCCGGGTTCAACGGCGTTGAGCGCGCCGAAACCTCTGACCGCGCCACTCATCCAATGTTGCAGGATGTCGCCGTTGGCTGGCCGCAGAAATACCGCAATGAAGCGGCGACCCGCGTGATGAGCAAAATCGTCGACGAGGAAGGGAACGTTGTTTCCGCTGTTATCCGTGTGGGTAAAAACGGCGATTACATTAACCTCGATGCGCTGGTCATGGATGCCACCGACAACCTGATTGACGAGATTTATCAGGAAGATTCGGAGCTCGTCGCGATTGTGGGTCGTAAGCTGCTGGCCGACAAATATTTCCCGATCGTCAACAAAGACCAGCCCAACAGCGAAGCGCTGGCGGCTGACATCATCATCAGCCAGAAACGCATCGGCAACCTGCCCGCTGTGCGTGTGCCGTACTTCCCGGCGAACGCGATTATGGTGACGCGTCTCGACAACCTGTCCATCTATTTCATGGATGAAAGCCACCGCCGCTCCATCATCGAAAACCCGAAGCTCGACCAGGTGGAAAACTACGAATCGATGAACATCGATTACGTGGTCGAAACCTACGCCGCCGGGTGCTTCATTGAAAATATCAAGCTGGGCGATTTCTCTGCCGCGCAACCGGAGGGCTAACCGATGACGAGCCCCGCACAGCGTCACATGATGCGGGTCTCGGCCATTGAAACCGCGCAGCGGGAAAACAACCCGCTGCGGCATGCCACTGCCTACGAGCAGATGCTGGTTAAGCTGGCCGCAGACCAACGCACGTTAAAAGCCATCTTTGGTAAAGAGCTGAAAGCCACGAAAAAGCGCGAGCTGCTGCCGTTCTATCTGCCGTGGGTCAGTGGCGTGCTGGAACAGGGCAAAGGCGCGCAGGATGACATCGTGATGACCGTCATGCTGTGGCGTCTCGATGTCGGCGATATCGGCGGCGCGATGGATATTGCCCGCTATGCGTTTAAGTACGGTCTGACCATGCCAGGCAAACACCGCCGCCCGCCGCAGTACATGTTTACCGAAGAGGTGGCGCTCGCCGCCATGCGCGCCCATGCCGCCGGTGAACCGGTCGTCATCAGCCAGTTGCTCGACACGCTGGTGCTGACCGCCGCCGCCGATATGCCTGATGAAGTGCGCGCAAAACTGCACAAAATCACCGGCCAGGTGTTGCGGGATAACAAACAGCCCGCCGACGCGCTGGCCCACCTCAAGCGAGCGATGCAGCTCGATTGTCAGGCAGGCGTTAAAAAAGACATTGAACGGCTTGAGCGTGAGCTGAAGCCAAAACCGGCAACGGTCGTTAAAGCCCCGGTAAGAGCGCCGCGCGCCGTGAAAACCACGGCACCGGCTAAACGTGGCCGACCGAAAAAGAACCCCGGTTAACAGAATGCGCCCCGCGCCAGGGCGGCACGCCGGTCGATGAGGGTGTTTTACCCGACCTGAGACCGGCGTCCACCGCCCACCTATTCAGAGGTAGTCATGACGACGCTGATTATTAAAAAGAACGATGAGCCGCAGCCGGGTGGCGTGGTGGTCATCCCGCCACCTGCCAGCGATGAGCCGGTGATAAAAAATACGTTTTTCTTTCCTGACATCGACCCGAAACGCGTGCGTGAAGGAATGCGACTTGAGCAGACCGTCGCACCGGCCCGGCTGCGTGAGGCCATCAAAACCGGCATCGCCGAAACCAATGCCGAGCTGTTTTTGTGGCGGGAACAGCAGATTGCCGGGGGTTTTAGCAAGCTGGCCGACGTGCCGGCTGACGATCTCGACGGCGAAAGCGTGCGCGTTTTCTATTACCTGCGCGCCGTCACCTCAATGGCGACCGCCACGCTCTATGAGCGTTATCGCGGTGTGGATGCCAGCGCCAAAGGCGACAAGAAAGCCGACAGCATCGATACCACTGTCGACGAGCTGTGGCGGGATATGCGCTGGGCCGTATCACGCGTCCAGGACAAACCCCGCTGCATCGTGAGCCAAATCTGATGCAGGCCATCGCGCAACAGGGCGACACGCTCGACATGATTTGCGCCCGGTATTACGGGCGTACTGAGGGGGTATTCGAGTCGGTGCTCGCCGCAAATCCGGGGCTGGCCGAACTCGGCGCAGTGCTGCCACATGGCACGGTGGTAGAACTGCCAGACGTCCAGTCATCCCCCGTAACTGAAACAATTAATCTGTGGGAGTAAACACATGACGGAAGGTGAAAAAAGCGTCCTGTCACTCTTTGTGATCGGCGTGCTGATTGTCGTCGGGAAAGTGCTGGCCGGTGGCGAGCCCATCACCGCCAGGCTTTTTATTGGTCGTATGCTGCTGGGCGGCTTTGTCTCGATGGTGGCCGGGGTGGCACTGGTGCAGTTTCCCGACCTGCCGCCCGCCGCAGTGTGCGGATTTGGCTCGATGCTGGGTATCGCCGGTTATCAGGCGGTGGAGATTGCGATTCAGCGCAGGATTAAAAAAGGGGAAAGCGATGGCGGTCATTAAAACACACCCCAACGTCGCGGCATTTCTCGACACGCTGGCGTTTTCTGAGGGTACGGCTACTCACCCGCTGACGAAAAACAACGGGTACGACGTCATCGTCACGGGTATCGATGGCAAGCCGGAGATTTTTACCGATTATCGCGACCACCCGTTTGCCGGTGGGCGCCCGGCGAAGGTCTTCAGTCGTCGCGGGGAAAAATCCACGGCATCCGGGCGTTACCAGCAGCTTTACCTGTTCTGGCCGCATTACAAAAAGCAGCTAGCTTTGCCGGATTTCAGCCCGGCATCGCAGGACAGGCTCGCCATTCAGCTTATCCGCGAGCGCGGCGCGCTGGAAGATTTGCAGCAGGGGCGCATCGAGCGCGCGATCTCCCGCTGTCGCAATATCTGGGCTTCATTGCCGGGCGCAGGGTATGGTCAGCGTGAGCACAGCCTCGACAAACTGGTCGCCGTGTGGCGCAAGGCCGGAGGGGTATCTGCATGAAAATAGTCATTATCCTGCTGGCGCTGGCCTGTGCGGGTCTGCTGTGGATGCGACACGATAACAGCAATTTGCGCGCTTCTTTTGAACGCGCGACCCGGGTCGCCGGTGAACGCAAAACGACAATCACCATGCTGAAAAATCAGCTCAACGTTGCCGCAGAACAGTCGCAGAGCAAAGAGCTGGCGCAGGTCGCCATGAGGGACAAACTCACAGCGGCCAACCTGCTGGCTTTCCGGCGTGAACAAACCATCACGAGGTTACTCAATGAAAATGACGCGTTTCGCCGCTGGTATCGCGCTGATTTACCTGATGCTGTGCGCCGGTTGCACCAGCGCACCGCCTGCACCAACGCCGCCGCCGGTGATTGTTTACAACGCCTGTCCGAAGGTCAGCCCCTGCCAGATGCCGGGCAGCGACCCGCTGACTAATGGCGACCTGAGTGCGGATATACGCCAGCTCGAAAATGCCCTGAAAAGCTGCGCAATCCAGGTCGATACGGTTAAACAATGCCAGGATGAAATCGATGCAAAAACCCAACAGTCTGCGAAAAGCCTTAACTGATGCGGTGCCGGTACTGCGTACCAACCCCGATATGCTTTGTCTTCGCCTGGACGATGGCAACAATACGGCGACGCTGGCGCGCTCCCTGTCGTTTGAAAAACGGTACACGCTCAACATCGTGGTCACGGATTTCACCGACGATATTGACCTGTTGTTTGTGCCGATTATGGCCTGGCTGCGCGTCAATCAGCCGGACATCATGACAACCGACGAGGGAAGAAAAAAAGGATTCGCCTGGTACGCTGACATCAATAACGACAGCAGCCTCGATGTCAGCATCAGCCTGTTGCTGACCGAGCGCACGCTGGTCAAAGAGGTCGACGGCGCAATGTACGTTGAGAACATCCCGGAGCCGCCACTACCGGAGCCGGTGACGCAGCCTGTCGAGATGTGGAGTAAGGGCGAACTGGTGAGCAAATGGAATGAATGACTTCAAACCATTTGAGGACAAGCTCGCCGGGTTGATAGCGGCCCTTTCCCCCGCCGGGCGTCGTCGGATGACCGTCGACATTGCGAAGAAACTGCGCCAGCGGCAACAACAGCGCATTAAATCGCAAAAAGCGCCGGACGGTTCGCCCTTTGCCCCGCGTAAGCGCCCGCCCGTCAGGGCAAAGCAAGGCCGGATTAAGCGCGAGATGTTCGCGAAACTGCGCACCAACCGCTATATGAAAGCGAGAGGCGGCGATAGCACGGCGGTGGTGGAATTTACAGGGAAAGTGCAGCGCATCGCCCGCGTGCATCAGCTCGGGCTCAAGGATAAACCATCACCAAAAAGCACAGAAGTTGAATATCCACAACGTCAGCTTTTGGGCTTTACAGAAGACGACCGGCAACTTGTGGAAAGCATCATTATCGACTACCTCGCCGATTAACGTTGTGCCAGCCAGGGCAAAACGCCCGCAGATTGCCGCCGGAACACCCCGGCGGCATCCTTTCCCCTATGAATACTCTCGCATCTATCCAGGAACTCGCCCGCGCGATACGCAACATGATCCGCACCGGCATCGTCGTCGAAACTGACCTCGACACCGGGCGCTGTCGCGTACAGACCGGCGGCATTTATACCGACTGGCTCCAGTGGCTGACGCACCGGGCCGGGCGCTCGCGCACCTGGTGGGCTCCTTCCATTGGAGAGCAGGTGATGATTCTGGCCGTGGGTGGTGAGCTCGATACCGCGTTTGTACTGCCGGGCATTTATTCCGACGACAACCCCGCACCATCAGTGTCGGCAGATGCCTGGCACGTTGATTTTCCCGATGGTGCCGTCATGAGTTATGAGCCGGAAACCGGCGCGCTGACCGTCACCGGCATTAAAACCGCCGATGTGACCGCATCCGATTCGGTTGCCGTCAGCGTGCCGGTGGTGCTGGTAAAAGCCGAGACCCGCGTCACCCTCGATACGCCGGAGGTGGTCTGCACCAACAAGCTGACGACCGGTACGCTGGAGGTGAAGCAAGGCGGCAAGATGTCCGGTGATATCGAGCACAGCGGCGGCTCATTCTCTTCTAACGGCAAGGTACTCCACACCCATAAACACCCTGGCGACAGCGGCGGACAGACGGGGGAGCCACTATGACAGCGCGTTATCTCGGTATGAACCGCACGACCGGTGAAAGCATTTCAGACGTTGACCATATCAGCCAGAGCATCGGGGATATTCTGCGCACGCCTGTAGGCTCCCGCGTCATGCGCCGTGAATACGGTTCTCTGTTGTCGCAGATGATTGACCAGCCTCAGACCCCGGCGCTTGAGCTGCAAATTATGGCGGCGTGCTACATGGCGATCCTGAAGTGGGAGCCGCGCGTCAGGCTGACCAGCATCACCACAGCGCGGCAGTTTGACGGGAAGATGGTCGTCGACGTGACCGGCCAAATTACCGATACCGGCGAGAGCCTTTCCTTAACCATCCCTGTGAGTTGAACCTATGGCCGTTATTGACCTGAGCCAGCTCCCCGCGCCTGATGTGGTGGAAACACTGGATTTTGAAGCCATCCTCGCCGAGCGCAAAGCGACGCTGATTTCACTGTACCCGGAAGACGAGCAGGAGGCGGTCGCCAGGACGCTGACGCTGGAGTCCGATCCACTGGTTAAATATCTGGAAGAGAATGCTTATCGGGAGGTGATTTTACGCCAGCGTATCAACGAGGCGGCAAAAGCCGGAATGGTGGCCTATGCCATCAAAAACGACCTTGACCAGCTCGCGGCAAATAATAACGTTGAGCGCCTTGTCATTACCCCCGAAGACGATACCCAAATCCCTCCGGTGGCGGCAGTAATGGAGTCCGACAGCGATTTACGCCAGCGCGTACCGGCTGCATTTGAGGGCATGAGTGTTGCCGGGCCGACCGGTGCCTATGAATTTCACGCCCTGAGCGCCGACGGTCGTGTCGCGGATGCCTCGGCGAACAGCCCCGCTCCGGCAGAGGTCACTATCGCCGTGCTGTCGCGGGAAGGTGACGGCACTGCATCGGATGATTTATTGCTGGCCGTCAGTGCTGCACTGAATGATGAGAGCGTGCGTCCGGTCGGTGACCGTCTGACAGTCGTCTCGGCCGAGATTGTCAATTATGCGGTTGATGCCGTGCTGTATGTCTATCCCGGCCCGGCGACCGAGCCCATTCTTGCCGCCGCGAAAGCACAGTTAACCGCCTATATCACCGAGCAGCGCCGTCTCGGTCGGGATATTCGACTATCCGCCATCTATGCCGCTCTGCATGTGCAGGGTGTCCAGCGCGTCGAACTGCGCGAGCCGCTGGTCGACGTCGTGCTCGATAAAACCCAGGCCGCCTACTGCACCGAAACCAGTGTCGTGATCGGGGGCTCCGATGAGTAGATCGCTGATGGCGACCGGGTCGTCGGTGCTGGAACAAAGAGCCGCCGAAGCGTGTGCCGTCATCAGTGATTTATCTGTGCCGCTGCGTGATTTGTGGAACCCCTGGCGATGCCCCGTAAAGTTTCTGCCGTATCTGGCGTGGGCGTTTTCTGTCGACCGCTGGGAAGAAACATGGTCGGAAACTGAGAAGCGCCAGGCGGTCAGTGATGCTTTCTGGATCCACCAACGCAAAGGCACCGTAGCCGCCGTGCGACGAGTGATTGAAACGCTGGGCTACAGCATGACGCTCCAGGAGTGGTGGGAGGTGGCCGACCCTGCCGGGACATTCCGCCTTGAGATTGACCTCAATGATATCGGCATCACTGAGACGATGATTAAAGAGCTTGAGCGAATTATCGGTGATACGAAGCCGGTGAGCAGACATATTTCAAGCTTGACCCTGTCAGCCAGTACGCGCGGGCCTGTCAGTACCGGCCTTGCTCTTTTTGACGGGGACATTATCAACGTTTATCCGCCGGGATATAAACCAGACGACAGTATTCACTACGACGCACAGCAGCATTTCTTCGGCAGCGTAACTTTTTCAGGACAGTAATATGAATATTTCAGAAGCAATTGGCTGGGTTGATTTTATCTATCAAATCGCCCGCGAGGATAAGGTCGAAGGGGGAACCGGTGGGGTCGCCAATATCCAGGCAAAGCAACTGGCCGCCCGTACGCAGTTTCTGAAAATGCTTATCGAGAGCATCTCAGATTACCGTGAGTATACGTTTATTAAAACAGAGGCTGACCCGGACGGAACGATTACCGGCCTCGCCAGTACACCCGCCGGTAAGATGTTTCGTGTTGCTCAGAGCGGAGCGGAAGTGCTCAGTTTTCGCTACTACCTCAATAATTCCGGCGTGGCTGAAGAGGTCACCGGGTTGCTGGGTAGGGGTTCCATCACGAATAACATTCGCACGTTTGACTCACTCTCTCTTGCTGAAGAGGATTTGTCTGTCGGAAATATTTTACCCGGTGCGCGCGTTTATATTCGCAGCGCCGACAATTCAGCCATTGCTGATGAATATATTAATAACGACGGCACGCTTGAAAAAACCGGGGAATACATTCCATCAAAAGACGGTGTCGTTAAACCTACTGATGAATACCGGGATGGCGTGACTTACGCCTGGGGCAAGGTCATGGAAAGCGGGGAAATGCTTCCGGGTACTCTTCAGGGAATGGACGGATTGCCAGCGCCTGAAAACGTCGCAGCATATGCTGCTAAAGGCGTGGCGGTCTATCAGCTTAATCCCGCAGATATTCCGGCAGGACATGCGATTGTCAAAGACGGCATTGTTTTGCTGGAGGTCGACCAGTCAGGCCGCCTTAACTACCTCCCACCGCTCAATCGCCGTGCCCGACAGTCAGTGAATCAGCGCCCGGATATGGTCCTCACACCGTTACCAGCCGCCGTGCGCGCGGCAGTTGAACCGCTCGCCCTGCGCGCCTGTAAATATATGCTGGCTACCTGGGTGCCGACGTGGGTACCGATGGCGGGCGGAACCGGGCTGCCGGCCACCGGCTCGACGATGGACAGCATAGAGCAATATCCGCTGATGCTGGCCGCCGTGGTTCACTGGATTAGCTGGTGTGATGCCGGTTACGCCACCTGGGATGAAACGTTTATTGGCGTCAGTTATGACACTGCCGTTTCCTGGATTGTTCAGGGGCTGGATTTAGTGGTGAGCGCGCATCTGGCTAACGGGGGTTGGTGGGGAGGCCCGCCGCCGCCGTGGAGCGAAGCATCTGAAGATGTGGCGGTGACTTTCGGCTCACAGGCGGCAGAGCTGGCACGTAATGTGGCCAGCCACTGCGACCTGATGGGTGCACACCTGACGGCAGCTCAGAAAACGAAAGTCACTGCAATGGTGGTGCATGAGGCTAACCGCTTTGTGAAGTACACGCCCAAATACCGCTGGACGCGCCCGGATATCCGGGGGCAGGTGACCGATAACTACCCGACTGGCGATTCCAAATCAGAGGAAATTGCCTGGAATCTGGCTATCCTCGCCCGCGCACTGGTTCTGGCCCCGGATAATGCTAACGCCGAACGATGGGCCGAGCGGCTGATTACGATGCAGATTGCGGCGCTGGGTGACAGAAACGACCTGACCGAGACGATGACGATTAACGGGCTGGCACCGTGCGATGTAATGAACGGGACAAACGTTAACCCGACGCGCCTCGTTGAAAACCATGGAGTCGCTGACGGCCAGGACGTGTCTCGCTGGTACACGATGGCGTCATTGTCAGGCAGCGAGTGGATGTTGCGTACCTTTCTGCTGGCAGGCAAACCATACACCTCGGCTGCGCTGTGGCATATGGCCGATACCTTGCGGGCGCTGGCCTACAACCCGGACGGTTCGGTCTGGAGCATGGACTGGAGGGAGCCTGTTGGCGAACTGTCCTATGCACCGGCGATTGCATACATGTTTGCCGAGCCGCGTCAGGACTATATCGACACACTGCTGCACCGCCTGGCGATTTTTGCCGGGCAGCAGGACGACACCACCGGGGCGCTGCCTGCCGGGGCGTTTAACTGGCCGGTGTATGGTTCTTCCCAGCCTGGCGAGTTCCTGAGCTACATCCGTCTGTCTGACCGCATGCTGAGTCCGCTGACCTGTCCGCGTGCCACCAATGCACATTTCACCAGCCTTGCCGCTATTTACCGGAGCCTTTGATATGACCCTTGAAATTGTACCGGGCAAGCTGAACAGCCCTGACCCGTCCATTAAAAATTATGCCCCATACGCTCCCGCCATCGGCGTGACTGGCTATACCGACCGCTGGCGACCGGCGCTGGATTTTGCGGCCAGCGTCGTCGGTGATGCGGTATCCACGTATCCCAGCCCGTTGATGCCGGAAAACATCCTTGCAGGTGACACAACCAATAAACCCGTGATTGTCGATCAGTCTGGTGTTCGTATGGTGGACTGTGCCACACCCGGTGCGCTGGCGGCGCTGACGGACATTAACCGAAAATTCGGTGACGTCAGTCTGCTGGCGGTGTGGTATGAGGCACATGGTGGGGCGTCCCACTCAATCCTCACCGCCGGTGGGCTAAGGTTTCTCCGTGCAAGTAACGGGTGGTCGATTACAAAAATGTCCGGTGCTGCGGGTAGCACACTGAGTATCTCCAACGATCCGGCCGCCGGTGGTGTGGCGATTTCAGCGCGTCGATATGCGGCCGTTCTGACTATTCCCGCCGATGGTGCGGCTGCGGTGACGCTACAGCTTATTGGCGCAGGCTCGGCCGCTGT
>OBYW01000295.1_pt1 | contig 31377 bp, 18 predicted proteins | sample 1476841 | NCBI WGS metagenome assembly OBYW01 (sample SAMEA2580222, study PRJEB22360) | human gut metagenome | biome: human gut; feature: human-associated habitat; material: faeces | place: Denmark | collected 2008/2010
AACAGGCCCGCGCCCACGACCACCAGATCGGGATACTCCACCGCTTCAGTCATAAAAACAACCTTCCAAAACAGTCAGTTCAATTGCAAATGCACACTGCCAATGTGTGTTTCGCGTTCATGATACTCGCATATCACGAATGAACGCAGCCGATCCATACTCCGAGTTATTCATCTCCAAAGATTCTTGCCCACGTCTCCATGGAGGTAATCCCATAAGACTGGTATTGGGCAGACAATCGCTTCCAATTCTTCAGAATCTTGCGTGTAAGCCGATATCCTTCCATCATGCTCTTACGGAAACGTTTGTTGTCTCGCTTTAGCCATGCCACCCCATTACCGTCTGGCGTGCTCACCAATGCTGAATTGACATGGTCAAAGGCAAGCCAAGTCCAGGCAGCATCGCGTGCGGGGATGGCCGCATCCGGACGAGTGGCTTTATCGGGATTGGCCTTCTTGATAAAGCTCTTCGCGATAAGGCCGACAGCCGCCTTGTACCGGCTTTTCATAGTCGATGGATGGTTCTTTGGCGGTTCAACCTCGCCAGCTGGCTCAGGGAACTCATCAAAACTCTCCTTGGACTGAGCATCGGGATATTTTGCTCGCAGTTCACGCACTTCGCCAAGTTTCGTCGGCAAGCAATCTACAAGGTACTGTGGGCCTCGAAGAATATCCCTTAGCGCCATATGATGCAAGGCCATGGCGGAGTACACAAACCGAAGCCCGAGACTGGCATCACCATACAAGGTCTCCACCAACATGCGAGGCGGCCTATCCGGATACGTCAACAATGCCGCGAGCCAACGGTTACGCTCAGTAAAGTATTCCTCCCACGAACGTGCTGGATCCTTGTCATGCCATGCTTGGTGCCATACGGCCACGCCTGGCAGGCAGACTGTGGGAAATCCTGCTTTCTTGGCACGAAGACCATATTCAATGTCATCGAATTTGATGAACACTGGCATGGAGAGACCGATTTTCTTCACAACCGCAATCGGAATCAGACACATCCACCACCCATTGAAGTCTTCATCGATGCGCTGATGACGATCCGGAGAATCACGGAGCGGTTCCACAGAGAAATCATGGTTGTATCCCATGCTCTTGGACGGGTACATCCACATTCGTTGCGCATTGATCCGCTCACCTTGCGTATACAACATGGTGCGATTATCCAAATGGAACATGCCGCCGCCGACAAGAACTGGTCGCACCGTGTAATCAGAGAATTGGATTGCACGCAGAATCGATTCCGGTTCGCTGATGGCATCATCGTCCAACAGCAGCACAAAATCACTATCACCGGCCTTAGCCGTTTCATACATGCCTCGGGAGAATCCTCCAGAACCACCCAAGTTCGCTTGCTGAATGTATGTAAGCTGTTCGCCTAGATTAGCGGCAACCTCATCAAAGTCCTTCTGATCCTTAACTAAGTCGCTGCCTTGATCCGTGCAATACACTGTATCCAAACGTTCGCGCAATGCCGAAGCACCGGCGATAGTACGCAATTGATCCATACAATATGAGGCGCGATTAAAGGTCGTGATGGCGATAGACAGGGTTGTCTCATGCTTAGCGGTACGCGCCTCACGGGGTACAGACCATGTAGCATCAGCAATGGTCACGGAACCATCAAGCGATTCCGCATCGAACCAGAAGTAACCACCATCCATAAGACCTGTCATCGGCACGTCTATGCATACACGAGTTTCAGACTCCGAAGCCGTTGTCGTCTTCGTCGAAACCGGATAAATCAGTCCACGACCTGTGGAACGGAATACGCTGATTTTGGAGTTTCCCTGAACTGTCGCTTCGAATCGCACCGTTTTTACACTGGTCCAACGGCGCCAATATGCAGCGGGGAATGCATTGAAGAATGCGCATCCAGACATGTGACCACGATTTTTCAAGGTTATAGAGGTACGCCCCGCAATTTCAAACGAATCGCAGGACACTCCTGCAGACGACCCGGCATTGCGAAGCAAGCGTTGCAATGTGGACTGATTCATGGAGCCGAATTCCAAACGGCGCATGTCAATACGGGAGTCCAGCGTGGTCTCCGCAACATGCGGACGAGTCCAATCAAGCGCATACAGCGGGAGAGTTTGCTCAGCGTCCTTGACCGGATACACAACACGCATAACCGTTTCCCAGGTGTTGTTTGCCCCGGCATTCTTCATAGAAGCCTTCTGATTCATGCATCCTCTCCTATCACCATGTGCGTTCATCTACTCATCGTAGTGGCTGCCTCGCACTTTGGACAATCCGTCTGCATAGTCAGTGCACAGGATTTGCTCGAATCCGAATAACCGTACGACGCCGATTTTTTATATGACATTCCCGTCCTAAAATCAGAAGTGCGTACGTACATCAGTACAAAGGAGATGATGATCATGATTCTCAGAAAGAAAATCATTCGAAGCATCGCAGCCATAACCGCAACTCTTTCGATGCTTGCCTTACCCATTGCCTCAGCCAATGCGGAAGAGATCGTCTCACCGCCATATCCCGAATACACTGGCTGGGTTGTTCAGGATGGTGAGCATTATTGGTTCGATTCCGGTACCATGGCACGTTCAAAGGAAATCTACGATCCGAGCAGTAATGCCTGGTACTGGCTCGACGCAGATGGAACAATGGCACGCAACAAAGATGTTTATCAGCGTTCCAATGGTGGTAAATGGGTTAGGTACGATTCCAATGGCCATATGATCAAGGGCGAGGATTACCGATATGGCGGCTGGTATTATTTTGACCAGACAACCGGCGCTATGGCCAAAGGTATGAAGTATATCGGATCCAATGGCGGCAAATGGGTGTATTACGACTGGACGACCGGCAAGATGGCGCACGGCGAGCAGTATGTGAACTATGACGCGCAGCATACCGGCTGGTACCTGTTCGACCAGCACACCGGTGCCATGTTCCACGGCGACACCTATATCCGATCCAATGGCGGCAAATGGGTTCGCTATGACCGAGTGACAGGAAAGATGGTCAAGGGCTTGCATTATCAGGATGGAGCCTACTATTACTTCGACCAGACCACTGGCGCCATGGCGCATGGACGCGTGTGGGTGCCCGAATGGAACTCATATGCGACCTTTGATTCCGTCTCTGGCCGCTATGTTAGCAAGGATTCAGGCAATAACAATCCGGGAAATACCGGAGGAGAAAACATCCGTGGTCGATTCTGCAAGAAGAGCGAAAAGGGCCAGCAGCGTATCGATGGCGACGGTACACTTATCGTCTGCGAATGCCGCAACGGGAACAACACCCCGCATTGGTATGCCAAGTAGATAACAACCACCGTATGATTCCGTATGATTCTTGGAAGAATCCGGAGATACCTCCGCTTTCTTCCAAGAATCATTTCCATTGAATCACATACGTAATCGCTATAGCGATATATGAAAATGCCGTTAAAGCCGCCACAGAAATAGCTAATACTCTGCGATTGATATTTTCATCCCTAATAAAGTTGGGGAACAACAGCGCAGCAAGCGGCAATACCGGTATGAAATACCTGTTCTGCAATCCCGAAGCATATACATCTACATTCCCAACCCATGTGATTGACATTGCCACACACGATAATACGTAATACAGAACTATAATTAATACTATTAATCCAACCTGCAATTTATTTATATTTTTATAGCTCATATGCACAATCAGAAGCATCATAATAGCGATAAGCACTGGAGCCATAACGATTAAAGGCAACTGAATTTCTTCCGTTCCTGTAAAGAACTGAAGATTTCTTCTTGAATTCACCAATTGCCCATTAATCTTCTCAGTATCAAAATCCATAGGCTCGAACAACGACCGGCCGATAAGCGGAAATATTTTCCAGGAAGATTGCAGTAACTGCCCCTCAAGCTCGTGTGTCTTCTCCAATGGAACACGATTCGGGGCAACCGCTATCTGCGAGGTCTTCGCCCGCCAAAGCCACATGGAGACAAAAGCAGTGAGAGCAGGAAGCGCCAAGGTGATCTTTTTTACGCATCCGTGAGCCTTAGGAATCAAGAACAATACAAATAATGCGATGATGAAACAGGTAATCTTGACTTGTCCGAGCAGAGCTCCCATCATGCAGAGCAGAGCAATATGCCAGTATTGCAACATGTCATCCCGTTGATACAAACACAGAACAACCGCAATGAACAGCAGACAATAGCTGTTGGTGACGGCATCAGCTGTCGGGAATATCATTGAAAAAAATGTGGTAGGAAGAATCGCTATAGCCAGAATGATATTGACATAAGATTTGGCTACCCATATTGCCACGGCAATAATAGTGGCCGAGCAGATCAATGTTGCCACACTCGATACGCGAAAATTCCCGCGCACAATAAGACTGGGGAAATAGACAAAGGGAGCATTCACCGCAGTGTTGTTGAAGGTTATTATCTTCCCGTGGTCACGGTAAACCACCCAATCATGGTATTCATCAGAAAATACCGGAATTATATTCCCCGCTCTGATTTGCAGGATTCTGGCCCAATGCGCCATTGCATCGTTAAAACAATGCTGTTTGCCACAGAAAATAAGAATGCACCCTGTTGTGATTGTGCCGATCCAGTACAGCAAGGAAATATAACCAGAGGCATGAGGCTCCACATGTTTCAGGTCACGTTGACGCTTCCCCGAATAATGCCGCGGCAAAACAGCCTCCCCCTACTATGAAAAACTGGTTTTGATGCAATCACAACCAGTAGTCGCATCAAAACCAGTCTATCTCACGCTGCAAAACTCAGCCGCGGCCAGTGGTCGAATCGAACCAGTGCCAGTCATTCCATTCAGGAACCCAGACCCGCCCCTTCTGCATAGCGCCGGTGGTCTTGTCGAAGTAGTACCACGAGTTATCGTGGCGATCTAGTCCCTTGACCATTTTTCCGGTGGAGAAATCATACCTAACCCATTTTCCACCGTTGGAGCGGACATAGGTGTCGCCGTGGAACATGGCACCGGTGTGCTGGTCGAACAGGTACCAGCCGGTATGCTGCGCGTCATAGTTCACATACTGCTCGCCGTGCGCCATCTTGCCGGTCGTCCAGTCGTAATACACCCATTTCCCGCCGTTGGAGGAAACGTGTTTCATGCCCTTGGTCATTGCGCCGGTCGTTTGATCGAAGTAGTACCAGGCGCTATATCGGTAATCCTCGCCCTTGATCATATGACCGTTCTTGTCATACCTGACCCACTTGCTGCCCGCAGGGATATACACGTCCTTGTTCACAGCAAGGGAACCGTCTTTATCAAACCAGTACCACGCATCACTTGCAGGATCGTATACCTCTTTGGAGACAGCTTTCACACCATTGTCATACCAGTAATGCTTACCGCTTTCCGTTACCCAACCATTTGCTCCAGGCTTATATTCGCCATAGCCTGCATGAATTCTTGCATTCCAGACGATTCTCTTCGCCACCGGATCAGTAACGGTTACCACTGTTCCATGACGATTAGGAATGCTGCGTCCATCAACGTTGGTCGTGGTAATACGGCGAGTACTATGCCATCCGCTGGCCAAACTCGACGACTGCGTAACGAAAGTGCCGGCAGTTCCATCAGCCTTACCATACGGATAGTCCTTGAGCTTATCGGTATAGAAGAAGTACTGCCCGTTGTAATACGTCAGGGACGGACCTTCATAACCGGTCACGACATTATCGTTCACCAAACGCCATGCCTTAGGATTCCCAGCCTGAGACAGATCGCCGATGGAATAAATCTGATTGGTGACACCATTCTTCTTGATGCTGAGGTAGTACACACCGTCCTTTTCGAACAATGACGGGTCAAGCCAGTTGCTGGTCTTCGTATCAGGAAGCTTGATCGGATTCAAACTGCCGTAGCTTAGCCTCGGTTGAGCTCCCGGATCGACTGCGGGATCCACTCCAGGCTGCAACCCTGACACCTTGACGATGTAGGGATACATATAATCCTTCTGCGCACTGCCGTGAAAATCGCCATAGTATCCGAGGGTGGTCACGATCCACATATCGCCGTGGCTGTCAACGAACCCGTCGGTTCCTGCGGAATCGTACTGGCCGTCCTTAAGACCATTGGTATAAGGCATTACCGAAGGAGCAAGGTTCGTTGGACTGCCGCTGTTAGGGTAGCTCCAGTTCACCAAATCCTTGGAATATCCCATCATCGGGGTAAAACGCCATCCCAAGTTCTGCTGCTTCTGCACATAGCCGCCAAGAATCCAGAATGTACCATCTTTATAGGTAATACTCGGATCATGAATAGCGTTGACGTAGTTCGGCTTCCCCGAGACATGCGCACTGCCATTGCCGTCAGCCTTATACGCCGTACTGATCTGCTGGAAATCAGCGCCATTGTACGACATATACACCGTGTCGGAACGATCCGAATCGCTGTTCCAGAAGACGCCGACTTCCATATCCGGATAATCCGCTTCCGCAGCGGATGCCACCTGGACTCCGAACGAAGCTACCATGGATAAAGCACCCAACAGCGCAATACAACTCCGTAATTTCTTTCTCATCTTCGCTTCTCTTCTTGAAAATTAGCTTACTCTTCCAAAGATAGATAACAGTCTCATAAGGCACAACCGGCTGAATCGTACTATGTTCACATGGCATCATTATCAGCGCATCTTTATGCTGCATAAATAAAAATGCTGCCTAATCGAGACTTGATTCGCTTCGAGTCAACAAGCAAGACGTAATTCACATATGATGTCACCACTTTACAGGTGCCACGCCGTACGCTCAAACCGGTTTGTTTTTATTCCTCTGTCTTATCAATCTGCGTAATTGTCATCGCCCTATCGCTGAGCAATGCATATTCACCATTTCGAGCATCTCGAATCACAAAACTGCATGCATTATCGTCAAGAGCGACGCCAACAGCATCCGTCATATTAGGGTCGCTCAGACTTGGAGTACGAAGCGATGTTATTAAACGAAACTCGCCATTGTTAAACAAATTAAGCGGCATCGCAAAATGAACAATCTGATGACCATGCTTGTCCATCTTCACTACCTTTGGACCAGTATCATAGGTAATTCCGCCACGCCGGATATCATGTAAGGCAATAGCAAGATAAAAATCACCCGGCTCATCATACTGATATTCCACATCAAACTTAAAGATGTCTGCACTAGTGCACACTTTAGGTGAAACTGCAGTAGTCTTCAGCAACGGGCATCGTTCATTTAGACCGTTTGGATAGCCTCCACGCTCTTCTTGACGTTTACGCTCAGCTTTCTCCTCAGCCTCAAGATTGGCGAGCGTGTATTGCTGTGACACGGTTTCCGGATCTCCAATGGCTTCCACCTCACCATCAGCAATCATCATTGCTCTTGAACAGTATTTTTTGACAGCATTCATATCATGAGTCACGAGAATGACCGTCTTAGTCGGGTCTTTTTTGATTTCCGTAAAGAAATCATCGCATTTACGTTGGAATGCTTCATCGCCAACAGCAAGGACCTCATCAAGAACCAGTATGTCGCCCTGCGCCTTGATTGCAACAGAGAAAGCAAGACGAACCTGCATTCCAGAAGAATAATTCTTCAACTTTTGGTCCATGAACTCTTCCAGCTCAGCAAAATCGACGATGTCATCATACATTGCGTCAACTTCTTCATGCGTGAATCCAAGAAGAGAGCCGTTCAGATATACATTCTCTCGGCCAGTGAGTTCAGGATTAAATCCCACTCCCAATTCAATGAATGGGACCAATTTGCCAGAAACAGTGATAGATCCTTTTTCTGGATAATAAATTTGCGAGATGAGTTTAAGCAGAGTGGATTTGCCACCACCGTTTCGACCAACAATACCAAAAAATTCGCCCTGATGGACTTCAAAGCTAATGTCTTTAAGAACCTGCTGTTGTTTATACCCTTTAATCCCTTTAGTCCAATTGATAAAAGCCTGCTTAAGACCAGTGGCCTGCTCAGTCGGCAATTTAAAGCATTTAGAAACATGCTTAGCAGACAAGACCACCGGATTTTGAGAATAATTCATCTTCTTATCGCTTCCCTCTTCGGGCATCACATAACCTCCGCAAATTTACGACTATTCCGCCGGAATAATGACACGCCAAACCAGAGCAAAACAATCGTCAAAGCAACAGGCAACAAACGAATCGCCCAGTTGCTGAACTGATTCCAGACGGTTGGCTGTGTCACAGGAGCGATAAAATTGTGACGAATATCTTGAATCGCTTGGGCAAACGGGTTAACAAGCTCCAGGCGAGCGATATCAGCTAGCATACCTCCACGGTTAGTAACATACGTCAACGGGTAAATAATAGGCATACCGTAGAAAATCAGCTGCTGGAGGACATCCCAAATATGCGCAATGTCACGGAAATAAACATACATTGTAGCCATGAGCAATGTGACAGCAAGTGTTATCGCATATAACTCAATGATATTTAAAGGAAGCAATACTACTCGCCATGTAAAATGAACCCTAGCGATGATGGCAAATACTAAAACAACAACAAGATTAATTGCGTAACTAATAAATGCACCAACTGTAGCTGAAACCACAACAATATAGTTTGGGAAATGAACCTTCCGAAGTAGGTCCCCTCGATCAACTACTGATCGAAGCCCAACATTCGTTGCCTCCGTGACAAACTGCCACGAGCTGATACCCAATAAGAGTACAACCGGATATGTGGAAGTTCCATCCGACATACGAAGAAACTTGCCAAACACCACATACATCACACAAAACATCATCAGAGGCTTAAGCACCGACCATGCAATCCCTAGGAACGAGCCTTGGTAGCGTAGCTTGAAATCTGTTTTTACCAACCCCTGCAGGACAGTCCACGCATACCCATACCTATCTTGCATTTTTTTCACCAACTGTTTCACAAGTTGTATCCTATCAGCGACTATTCCAATCATGACATATAGCTAGAAATCAGCACTATCCGGTCACTGGAAATCTAGAGAACTTCATTGAAAAGACAGGCCGCAAAGATTAAGGAGGAGCCCCAATCCGCTGAGGCTCCTCGCGTGGCTATCTATAACTCAGTCCATCTTAAGATAATGCTTCCAGTACTTCACCGAGGTCAATTCCTTACGGGCTGCGGCGTATTCCTGGCGCAGGCGCTTGATATTTGCCTTGTAGTACTTGAGATCTCTTGCGTAACGCTTCTTAATCTCCTGGTAGCGCTTCACATCCTTGGTGCGGATGATACCTTTGCGGTTGTACCAATCGAGAACAACAAGCTTGCGCTTGCCACGAATCGCGCCGGCCGGATACAGCCATCCCTGCAGTGGAATGACTGCATAGCCAGTGCCATCCTTCTTGAAATAGCGTTGGTTGTTGTCGGTGATAAGGTCTTCCAGTCGTTCAGGCAGGCTACGAGACTTATCTCCATCAATCAGTTGACGATCGATGTCCTTGATACACAGACCATTCAATTCGGTATCAGCGTCAATCTGAGCCTGAAGCGCCACGAAATCCACAAGCTGTTCCTTGTTGCGGTTCGCGGCCATGAAGCTCTTCTCCGCCTGACCAGGCTTCTTGATGAATTCAGGCCCCTTGAGGAAGTCCTCGAAGGCATCCAGACACAACTCCGCGTTGGCATAGCCGAATTTCTTCAGCTCAAGCCGGATGTTGTTGTGCAGCTCATACATGAAGTCGGCCTTCGGCGCCATACCGCACGTCGCTTGCGCGATCATCGTGTTACGAGTGGTCTGGTAACGTTCCACCGCCGCGTTATACCGTTCGAAGAACGACATGTGCCATACGCACAGGCTGTTCATGGTGATGAATCCGGTTTTGCAACGAATACCGTATTCAGCGTCGTCACAGCGAACGAACACTGGAAGGGGCAGGCCATTCTTCTCAATCACGGAAATCGGAATGCAGCAATACCACCACGCGGCATACATGTTGTTCCGCTGCCACTTGGTCGGCGTGTACATCTCGTTGTATACCAGATCCTCGAACAGGGTCAGACGCAGTGGCGGCTTGCAACCGGCAAAGGTGCCCTGCTGAGTCATGTTGCCGATGTCTTCCCACTGGTCCTCGCCGACCTCATAGTTCAGCATCGCACCGCTAATCATGTCATTACGATGCTCGGGCTTGAGAATGCGCAGCAGATTATAGGTACGCTTGATACTTTCCGGGGAGACCGCGACATCGTCATCCATCAGCAGAATGTTCGTAGCCTTTGGAATCTGTTCCATGGCGGTAATCATGCCACGGGTAAAGCCACCGGCACCACCAACGTTGTCGTTCGGCACAACCTGAACGCGATTACCACTCAGCTTCTCAGCATCAAGAGTACGGCCATTATCAATCACGTACATATGGAAGTGGTCGGCGATCGGGTCTCCGGAACTAATAATCTGATTCTTGACCAGACCGATGTTGCGTTCGATGAACGCTTCCTTCTTGAACGTGGTGGTAGACAGCACCAGCTCAACATCATTCAGTTCGCCATCAATGCCAAGTTCGTAATAACTGTTGCGAATGGCGACCGCGCCCTCCGTCTTGATGAGAAAACCGACAATCACCATGTCATCGGTGATTGTAAGAGGCAAATCGACAACCTGCCAGCCATCAGAAGCGCTCAGCGCCTTCGAGACCCCCTTGACAGGCAGTGGATCATGTGCGAAAGCATCACCCATGGTCTGTTGCACCTCGCAAGCAGCGCCTTTAAGCTCAAGATGCAGCATGAAGCTTGTTGCGCGCGTGTACTTCCGCAGCTTCATTACGGACAAGGAATTGAAATACGTGCTAAAGTCGAAGGTCCCCGCATTAAACATCTTCCACTCGCCAAGTTGCTCGTCGAAGACAACAGGCTGATTGGAACGGCAGTACAGTGCCGGGTAAGCGACAGAGCGAGGATTCGTTTCCAGAAGGATATTTGCGAATTTCATCGAAACCATATTCCATAGACTAGCGTAAACCCTTGAAGAAAAGGCATACACTTCTCAAACGGGTATTTCAGACTATTCCGTTACACTAACCATATTTGTCTTATGCTTCTTCTTCGTCAGCTGAGGATAAAACCATTCATTGATCACCGGAATGTGATACAGCAGCGCGGCACCGATAAGATCAATCGGCAGTCGACCAATGAAACTCAGCATAACCAGCGGAACTTGAGGAAGCACCGTACGCAACACTCCTAAATATATCTGCCAGGACAATACGTCATCTTCAATCAAGTGCACGCACAGAATGGCAAGACTCGCTTGGCCAATGTTGCTCAACGCGCTTCCCAACGCCGGAACCCGATCGATCAACTGTGAGATGCCAACAACGCACAATGTCCCCGCAATGCTGCCGATTACAGCCAGGACAGGGCGCGAACCATAGTTATTGACGGCCATGCTCATACCGCCAAAAAGCACGATGTCGACCACCCAAATAACAAACGCGAAAGCCCATACACAGGGAAACCTCTTCACCATGCCGAGCACATCGTATTTCTTGGCAAGATACCCCAAATAAAGGAACGCGACCGCACACATTCCGGATTGAATGCTCCACGGCAGCAGTACATATCGCGAAGAAACATAGCCGACAGCGAAGCACAGCACCACCCAGACAGGGATAATAGGGAGCCTTGCAAGGCAATGCAGCAGCAGACGAGCCCAAAACAGTGCAAGCAGGAACCAGATCGCGCCGATTCTCAAGTCTACTCGCCAGAGCGTCAGATTCGAGATATCGCCGCTTCCATATATCGCGGCCATACCCCACTGTCGAAGGGCAATCGCACGGCTTTCATGGTCGAGCGTCGCCATGCAGGTCACGCCGACAAGCACGCACAATGCCGTCACCACGTAGGTGAACAGCAGCTGTTTTGCCTCCTTCATCCAGCGGAATCGTCTTTCTGGATGCATGAAATACCCGGAAAGAATGAAGAAAAGCGGCATATGGAATGAAAAACAGATGGACAGAACAACTTGGGCCGTGCGGTGGGGCGCAAATAGGTTCGTTTCAATGGCACTGTGTCCCAGTATCACAGCCAGAATGGCTATGCCCTTGGCAATATCGAAAAATCTAATACGTTGCATACTCTCTCAAGTCTCTTGTTGACGCGTTCTCTCTACCGCTTGTCAGACGTTTTATCGGACATTACAGGCCAAGCAATTGCTGCAATGCACGCCACATCACCACCTGACCCATACGATTCGGGTGGATGCCATCCTTATACAATGCCTGCTGTGGTATTCCCGTCGAACGCCCTACCGTACGAAATGCCGAATACATTGAAGCGAAGTGCCAACCATGCTGCCGGCAAATATCCTGCAATACCGTATTTTCCTGCCCCATGGTGAGGGATCTGGGATCGGATAACGTATCGATGTTCGCAAGCACATATACGTTATCGGCCCCGTATCGTGCGGCAACACGATTCAGATAGCTCTCCGCTTCGCGTTTGAAATCACCGCTATTCGAAAGCCTCAATCGGTCATTAGCTCCAAGCAGTACGATAACGGCATCCTCATGCCCGAGGGTCGCATCGCCGATGGAGTTATAGCCCGAATAGGAGCCCTTGCCCGGCGCACTGGCATTGGTCATGGATACACCGCGCGACTCCAGATAACGCCTTAGGCTGTTGGCGGCCATATCCGTCTGATGGGACGGCTCATAATAGGTGACTCCCTCAAGCTGGAACAGCTCACGAGACGTACATGGATACGTGTTCGCCGCGCCCACTCCGGCAGCGATACTGTCTCCAAGAAGGCGAACGGAACGGTACCGGCCCGACTTGATTTTGTTACCAAATGCTCCAGCAGCGGCTCCGACGTAATCACTCGGTATGACAGACGAGCGCCGCGTATCGAGAGCACCGGTGCGGTTATCGAAATAGTAGGTGGCGTTATTCACGTTCTGCTTGCCGTACAGCATCTTGCCGCTCGGCCAGCTGTAGCATACCGTTTTCCCACCTAGTCTCTGCCAACCGTACTGTACTGCGCCGGTATGAGCGTCCAACAGGTACCACGCGCCGTCAATGGGACGTTCCCCATATAACATCCAACCCATCCGGCGATCGTAGAATACCCACTTCTGAGATTTCGACAGGTGTACAAAGCCATACTGCATAGCACCTGTCGATTCATCGAAGTCATACCAATGCCCATTGATCAGCTGTTCCCCGTACAGCATCTGGCCGGAGGCATGGTCGTAATACACCCATTTATGTTGTGGCGAGTTGAAATAGAAGCCATAGGACATCGCGCCGATGTTCTCGTCGAAGTGATACCAGCCGGCGTGGCTCTGGTCATAGTTCACGTAGCGTTCCCCGTAGAGCATCTTCCCCGTGGTCAGGTCATAGTAGACCCATTTGCCGCCATTGGAGGAGACGTGCGTTATACCCTTCGCCATCGCACCGGTGGTGGTGTCGAAATAGTACCAGGCGCCATAGCGGTAATCTTCGCCCTTGACCATATGACCGGCAGCGTCATAGCGAACCCATTTGCCACCATTGGATTGAAGATATACGTCCTTGTTACGGACTACGGAACCATTCGTGTCTATCCAATACCAATTCTTATCTTTAGCATCGTATATTTCTTTGGAACAGACCTGTTGACCATTTTCGTAATAATGTTCCTTCTTCGAATCCCAACCATTGACCGGATGAGCGTTGGCATCAGCTTCAGAGAAAGGACCTGAATCGATGGCTCCTTCCTCTGCGTAAGCGTAAGACGTATTGTTGAAACCAGCACCTAGCAAAAAAATCGAGACCACGCAAAATCCGAAAAGCACTAATCCTTTCAACCAAAAAACCAGTTTTTTTCTCATCGAAGTTCCTAGAAGCTCTTCTTCTCTTCCCACAGTTGCCCTTATTCGCGTATCTTCTGCTTCTTATTGCCTACGAAATCAATCATCTGCTGGACGCCACATGCCGCCATCGGAATAAGCAGCAGGAAAAACGGCAAAGTGTAGATACTTTTTGCTTCCCAGAAAAGGTAGCAGAGAAAACCACCGATGAACGACGCACAAAGCAAAACCCTAGTAAAGATTTGAGCTGCATCAACCCCGATAGGCTTTTCCTTAATCAACGAACGAAGAAGACCAAGCAAGCCGATGAGCGCCAATAAATATGTAACAGTTTGAGCAACATTTTCATATCGAAGTAACACATCCGAGCCATTGCCGATAAGGAAGAACGAACTCAAACCGACAAAATGCTTTGAGGATTCGCCCAACTCCGAATACAGTGATGTCATAAATGTTGGTTCAGCCCATTCTGACGCAAGCTTGCCAGCAAAGAAATGCATCCCGTTTCCCGGATTATGCAGGAATTCTGAGAGTCGTCCTTGAACGAAATCTCTGGAAATCTGGGATTGAAGAGAATAATCATTACCTGTATTTTCAAATGCATCTAAGGCAAATCTGCTCCACCATCCAGGCGGCATATTATCTGGATATCCTAATCCAAGAGCAACCCATGAGAGCATCGGCATGCCTTTGCCAAAGTCCTGGCCAGTCCAAGACTGCACTAACGCAACAGGAAGTTTAGAAATGATAAACGCTGCCAAAGCGGAAGGCAAAGAGATCAATAATTGCCAAATACAGCGATTATGCCAAACCGCAAAAACAACAGCAAGAAGCGCGGCAAGAACCACTATCTGATATGTCGATTTGAAAACAATGCCGGTACCACAGACCAGGAAACCACCAACAATCGCGAGAGCGCTGGACCAGGTCCTCCTCATGCGAAAACCTTCTGCGATGATCCAGGCACCGCAGATCGTAATGAAGAACCCGACGGCATTGGGATACACGAAAGCCGCGAACATCATAAGAGGAACGCATGTTGCAATCAGAACGGTGAATGCGCCATGACCCTTTTTATTCAACCCGAGCATGCCGCTCAAGCGCCACAAAACCGCGACCAATGCAGTAACCGCCACGGCACTGACAATCTGAAAGGCAAGAATATTGTTCGATCCAAACAAGGCAAATACCAACAGATACCACAGCATTGGCCCGCTTTGGAACGGGTAATAGGAGAAATATGTGTGAGCGCTTGGAATGCCTCGTGCAATACATTCCCTCTGCACGTTACCAGCCGAACAATAGTCAGCACCAAATTGGCTGATATCACCTTTAAGCAAGACATCCGCAGCATTCATCAGACTCTGCGAATCCGGATATGTGTATGTTACCAAGCTCAATGAAGTAAGCCAGATGATCTGCAACATTATCGTATATACCAACAATGCGGCAAAAACCCAGTAGCGTGGCAACTTCGAAAAGCCTTGCGCAAGCAAGCCAAACAGAGCACATAACATGACCATGCCCAGCACAAATGCAATGGATGGCATGCCAAAGTGGTAGTCAACCTGCTCTGTGATACTTCCGAGTTGCGAATTGGCTCTCTTAAATGTAACTGTAAAGAGAATCGACAATACGAGCAATACCGCGACAATAGCAGTCTGAAATCCCAAGGCAAGTACAACGAGCCATCTCGGTAGCACACGTTTGAAGAATACCCATTTTTCAGGCACAATATCCGGCTTATTCACTCGGTAATAGTCCTATCTTTCCCTAAAAAAATAAACTGCCCACTCAGAGCGTCGTCTCGACAATATAGCGAGGACGAGCTTTAACCTCTAAATAAATTTTTGCTATGTACTCACCAATAATACCGAGTGCCAGCAAAATAAAGCCGCCTAGAATCCACAGGGAACACATCATTGATCCCCAGCCCGCAACGGCATGCCCTGAGAAAACGGAAACAAGGGTATAAATCAACATGACGATTCCAACGAACACCGAGAACAGACCCAGACCGGTGATCATGGTCAGCGGCTTTGTCGAGAAGGAAGTCACACCTTCAATCGCGAAGGAAACCATCTTTTTCAACGGGTACTTGGATTCCCCGGCCACTCGGGTTCCGCGCTTGTAATATACCTTTGCCGTTTTGAATCCGAGAGAAGGAACCAGACCGCGTAGGAACAAATTCGATTCCTTGTATTGCGATAAAGCCTGCAATGCGGCACGACTCATCAATCGATAATCGGCATGATCCGGCACTGTTTCCGTTCCAAGCCATTTCATCAGGGAATAAAAAGCATGGGCGGTGCCACGCTTGAATGCGGTATCGGTTTCACGGTTGTCCCGCACACCATAGACGATTTCAGCACCCCGGAGGTATTCCTGCACCATGTCGTCGACCGCATTGGGATCGTCCTGCAAGTCAGCATCCATAGAAACAACAGCGTCGACATTCATACTCAATGCATGCATTAAGCCAGCAAAAAGAGCATTCTGGTGGCCTCTATTGTGAGCTAGTTTTACACCACGGAATAAGGAGGGATCTTTCTCATGCAGCGACGTAATCACATCCCAAGTCTTGTCATGGGACCCATCATCGGCAAAAATAACAAAGCTATCTCGTGCAACAGCCTGCGAATTCTCAAGCTGAATCATCTTTTTCTTCAAAACATCCGCAGTCATATGCAATGCGGCTTCTTCGTTAAAACAAGGAATCACAAAAGCCAGTGTCGGTTCACATCTCATCTGAACTCCACGCTTGTTCGTTTCCATATCATGAGTCATGTCTAACAGTGTATGTCATGCTATCAACGCAAATAGTCAAACCCTGCCCACAGCTTCATCACGTATCTTCAAAGGCCTCCTTGCATAGCGGTATTGCCACACCTCTAGACATACACCAAAAGCTCCAACGAGTGACTTGCAAAACAAGCTTTTGTTATGGCAATAGCTATAATTGGCCACGGACAATGAGAAGAAAAAGCAATAATGTTCCAACGGAGAAAAATCCTAATCGGTTTTTAAACCATTACAATGCTACAGGGAATTACTTACCCGGCAATCGCACTGGGCAGCGAGCCTAACGCAATGCAAGCGTCTTCTAATAATCAAACTGCCGTACCGGTTCAGAATCCAAATAGTACCCAGAGAGATGATTCTAATGCAATCGCTTCAGAGGCCAATGGTGCCTCGCAATCTTCTGATTCAGTGTCCGAATCAACACAACTGAAGAAATAATTCAATCCAGCCAACAGAACAGGAATGACAGCCAACCCGACTCTTCCGAATCGAACAGGAATAACGGCAGCGCTAGTTCCAACGAATCGACTAAAACAGAACAACCTGAAAACGGTTGGGATCAGGATAAGGAGCACTACTACGAAAATGGCACTATGGCCATCAGCAAGGAGTGTTCATTCCAAGTTCTCCGACAAACCGCGAAGACGGAATCTGGGTCCGTTCTGATGAAAACGGTAATTTACGTTTCCGGATCATTCAGCGAATCCAAAGCACGAAAATCAGCCATGACAGGCAACACAGTCGCCATTATTATGAAAGCGGCTGGAAAATTCACCATTTTCCAGCCGAATCAATCAAGCAGTATGACTGAGTCTGAAATGTAAATCAGGAATCAACCTCGGCCTGTGACACTATCGAAATAATGCCATGCTTGCCATTGTGGAACCCACGTGTTTCCGTGAGCCATAGCTCCTGTAACTGGATCGAAGTAGTACCATAGACCATTCTGTTTCTGCAAACCTTTTACCATTTTGCCGGTTTTCTGATCATAACGGACCCATTTACCGCCATTCGCACGTATAAAAATATCACCTGTACATCTTGCACCAGTAATGTTGTCAAATAGATACCAGCCAGAATGCTCTTTATCAAAATTAAGATACGCTTCGCCATGCGCCATTTTGCCGGTGACCATGTCGTAGTATACCCATTTGTTCCCATTGGACAGATATGTCATCCCCTTACTCATCGCACCGGTCGTAAAGTCGAAGTTATACCAGACGCCGTATCGGAAATCCTCACCTTTAATCATATGACCATTGGAATCGTAACGAACCCATTTACCTCCGTTCGAACGCAGATAAACATCCTTATCGTGCGCCATGGTTCCGTCTGAATCAATCCAATACCAGGCATTACTCTCAGGATCGTAAATTTCCTTGCTACGCGCTAGAGAACCATCTGAATCCCGCCAATACTTTTGGCCATTTTTGGTAACCCAATGCCCGCCATTCACAAACTCCTTATTCCCAAACGCATTCATATCCACATTGCCACTGATACCGTCCACTTTGCCGGAGCTGGTGTATTGCCATCCGCGACTGTCGGTCGGGAACGAGTCAAATCCCATGCGAGCGCCGTACTGCGCCACCCACGTGGTTTTAGCGTAAATGTCGGCATGTTTCAGCGGGCCTTGCAGATAGCTGGTGTACGAGTAGACGCTCAGGTTCTTGTATCCGGCGGACTGCAGTGCGCTGTACCAATTGTTGACGATATCGTTGTACACGTTCGGATCGGTGGGCGGCTGATGCCCCTCCCAGGTCCACTTTTCCAGGTCGTAATACACGGGGTACGCCAGATCGCTCGGATTCACACCGAATTGCTTGAGTTTGGCGACCACGTCGGCACCTTCTTCTTTGGCAATCGACGGAGTGTCCGCGTAGGAATACCAGTAGATGCCGAACGGGATGCCGAGCCGCTTGCATTCGGAAATGTTACGTCGTGCTTTCTTGTCAGCATTGTTGCCCTCGCCGTAGCCAAGGCGGATGATCACGCCTTCCACGCCGTCGGCTTTCGCTTTGGCCCAGTCGATGTCGCCTTGCCATTCGGAAACGTCAATCACGCCTTTGGCTTGCTGCACGAACAGGTTGTTCTGATAGTCGAAGAAGGCTTTCGTATTGTTGTAAGTGCCCCAGTGCGCGCCGTATTCATTGCTTTCGAATTTGGAGAGCTGTACGTTCGCGTCGGCTACAGCATTTTTGACATCTTCCGCACTTACCGGAATGAAGGATTCGCCATTGGTTTTGGCGAGCGGATCCGGCTGCTGCTCCTGCGTACCGACCAGTGTCGCATCGGTCACGGTTTCGCCGGTTTCAATATTCTTGACCTCACCTTCGGAGGTAACGGCCAGGTCTTCCGAAACTACAGTTGCATCGTCGGAAATCTCGCCACTGACGGTGCCTGGAAGTTTCGCATTCGGATTGTCAGGCATGCTGTCTTGCGATTGCTGGTCGCCCGTCTGATCATCCGACTGATCGTCAGACTGCACAACAACGCCATTATCTGCAATAACGGCACCTCTCTGCGCAACAGCATCCTCAATCGCAATATCCTGCAATGCGTAAGCCGGCGCAACCGCGACGGAAGCCACCAACGCAACCGCAGACAGCGCAGTCGTAATCTTCAAAACATGATGTGGCGAAACCATTCGTCAGCCTCTCTTGAATAAAGTCATCAGCCCCAAATATTCGGCGCGAACGCCCTAATCGCCAACTCTAACCGCACCCCGCAACCCCAGCACAGCACTTCTCAAAAATTTTAAGAAGTTCCGGCAAGCATGCAGAAGTTGAAGAATGGCCACGTGCATTATATGAGGCAACACGAGTGCGGTAAATCGGGGACGAACGGGTATCGTACGCTGTATATTGGCATTTCAGGTGGGCACTCGGCACGGTCAGCATTGACCAGGAACGGAAGCCGGCACCGGGGATCACAGAGCAGGCAGATTCTGGAGGGGTTATGGCACGGCACGGCAAGAAGCCAAGTGAGGAAAATACCTCGTCACGCGCACCGAGAACAATTGCCGGAAGCACAACGCCCAACACTTCTGCCGACGGTATTGACGCCGCTACCAGCAGCAGCGCAGCCAACGAAGCCGACGCAACCGAAGCCGACACCAACGCGATCGACACCAACGCAACCGGAACACGCACAATCGTCAGTGGCGACACGGCCGAGACCAGCGATCAGCAATCGCTCGAAGCAGACGGATCCGTTAAATCCACCGAATCCCGTCAACCGCAAGACCCGTTCGACGAGGTCATAGCGCAAGGCATCAGCGATGGCGACGCTTGGGCGGACCAGCATGTAAAGCGCTTCTACCGCCAGATCATTATCACCGTAGTCGTCGTAGTTGTCGTTCTGGGTGCGATTTTCGGATTCACAGGCATACGTGCGTCGCAGCAAATGCGTGACCTGGCCGCACTAAACGACTGCAAGGAAGCCGTCACGGCCATGAACACCTCCTATTCGAAGGCGTTCCAGCTGAAGGCAAAAATCTCCGAAGCGTTCACCAGTTTTGACGAGTCTTACGACCTCGACAAGCTTGCCGAACTTCACCAGACGGAAGTCACCGCTCCGAAAACGCTGAGCTGTGCCGCCGACGCCTCCTCCACCATCAGCAAAGCCAACGCCGCAAAAGCCGAGTATGACAAGCAGGCCAAGCAGTTCAAGCAGGCCCTGCAGAAGGCCGACGAATCCACGGCCACCGATGGCGGTGACGGAACTGACGGAACGGCCAGTGGCAATAACAGCACCGATGGCACAGACTGAGCCGCAGCCACGAAAGGCGATGCTGGAGTTGCCGACGTCGCGTCCGCCACGGACGGCACTGTCGACCAATCCGGCGTAGCCGACGCAACCGGAAGAGGCTGATTTGAATAAGAAACGACTGACACGCGTGATTATTGCCGCCGTAGTGACCGTGGCGATACTTGTGGCGATCATTGTTGGCTGCGGGCCGAAATGGGGCGATGGCTCGGTGAATGCCAACGCCAGTAACGCCAGCAGCTCGAACAGTGCCGGCGACTCCAGATCCTCCGGCACAGGCGGCTCCGGCACAAGCGACGATTCGTCCGCAAACTATGCGACCCGCGCATCGGTACAACTTCCCTCCTACTACATGGAGAACATGGTTTTCCAACGTGGCAAAACGCTGGCAGTCAAGGGAACCGTCACTACTTCGCAGCGTGGAAAAACCGTTGACCCAACACAACTGGTTACAACGATTTCACAAGGTAAAAAATCATCATCCGCGCAAGCAAAAATTTCTAAAAAAGGTGATTTCACTTGCAATTTACCTAAGCAGAAAGCAAGTCTTAAGCCATATTCATTAACAATTTCGTACAACGAAGCCACTTTGTTAACTCTGAAAAACGTGTATGTCGGCGACGTTTTTATTGCTGCCGGACAGTCGAATATGGAATTGAATTATTCGCAATACTACGAGGGCCCAGACAATGACTATAATTTCGGCGGAGGTCTGATAACAACCAACGATCTGCCAAAACAGCTTTCCGACAAGAACGTACATTTCGTTGCGAGCGCCAACACCACGGAAGGTACTGGTTTCCCACTACGCGATGTGAACGAGCAGGCTGATTCCTGGCTTGATGCGACCGCCGATAATTCTCAGCATTTCAGCTATTTGGCACAGCAGTTCGCCATGCAGCTTCGCGCCGCGCATCCAAATGTGCCCGTCGGTATTGTTCAGACCGCATGGGGCGGCACGTCGATTCGAAACCATGTGAAGGGTGGCTCCATTTATGCGAACCATATCGCGCCATTGGAGGGTTTCCATGTGGCGGGCGTGCTGTGGTACCAAGGGTGCAATGATTCCGCAAACGAGGCGACTGCATTGACATACGAATCTCAGATGACGTCGCTAATCAACCAGTATCGTGCAGTGTTCGACCAGAATGATCTGCCGTTCCTGTATGTGCAGTTGGCGCGTTGGCCCGGCTATCAGTACACTCAGAACGTGCGATTCGCGCAGTTGAGCACGTTGAGCAACGTCGGATTGCACAATGCCTCCAACGTTGCAATGACAGTGTCGCTTGATACGGACAAGGGCACTTCAACGTTGATACATCCGCTTGGCAAAGATATTCTTGGCGCGCGCATGGCCGCGCAATATCTGGCAATGTCGGAAGGCAAGGCCGTTCCCAACGGACCGCTTATCGCACATGCGAAGCATGCTTCCGATGGCACGATCATATTGTCGTTCCAAAAAGGCACCGCAACTGGTTTGCAGGCGGAAAAACCCAATTATTCGAAGACCGCTAGTGCGACCGTACCTAATTACACGGCCAATTCGGACGCGACTCCTTTGGATGGTATTGCTAATGTCGTAACGCCGACTTCCGCATCATTGCAAGGTTTTGAAATTGCTGACGATTCCGGAAAGTGGGTTTCGGCAGCGGCAACAATTAAGGGGAATCAGATTGTGCTGAGTGCCGCTGATGGAAGTTCGAATCTTAACACGGTAACTCAAGTGCGTTATTGGTGGAGCGGGAATCCGGCTATTTCCAGTCTGCTCTATAACGATCTTGGATTGCCGGCAAGTCCGTTTATTGCGGTTGTTGAGTAGGATTCGCAGCCTTATAACGTTAGTCGACGTAGTGCGGGGCGCTGGATGCCATGCGGGGCGTAACACCGTTATTGCCGTTGTCATCGTCATTACCGTCTGCATTGGAATCTTGCGATTTACGAAGCGAGCCTGCAGCCAATGAACGTACGGATCGAACGGAACGGCCAAGCTGCGACTGCTTTTCCTGCTCGTCCGACTGGATTGCAGGAAACGCACCGGTCACGGGGCGAACACGTCCGGTCGCAGTGGGAATGAAGCTTGGCGGCAGCACTTGCGTGGTAATGGCACTCGGCGATGATGCATGATAGTGGGCCATCGAAGCCAGGGAATCGCGGGTATCGAGCTCACGCCGAATATCTAGCTCATCGTCGGACTCAGCCATCGCCGTCCTCCTTCTTTTCCGGCAATTTCCGCCGGTAATCTCTCTCCGCTGGTAACGGCCACCGTTCCGAGCGTAATGCAAGGCGGCAGGCCACTGCGAACGAAATCAGCGATATGTGCAACTCCCCCACTGTTTCACAACTTTTTCGTCGCACCTCTACGCAACAGGCCATTGTAAAATCGCCGTTTTTGGTATGAAAAAAGGGCTTCCGGAATCATCCGAAAACCCTGCTGGCGGAGAATACGAGATTCCCTAACAACTATCCTCAAACCCAGTGATAGCAAGGCTTTCAGCAATTACTGGATTGATTGTAGCACTCTATTTGTCACTCTAAGCGCCTATCGGGGTACCTGATTTACACTTTTACACATTTACTCTTTTTACTCTTTGCGATATTGAAAAGAGTAACAAAACGTTGGAATTCCAACGTTCTTGCTTACACTTTTACTCTTTTCAAGGTTGTCTATAGTATGCATTTTCTGTTCAAAAGCCTCAAACCTAATAATTCCAAGGGTTATGAGGTCTATTACACATGCTTTGCCCCGACTTTCACGCCAGATCCGACCAATCAGACGCAACGAGATATGGATCATGAGCCGTTTCTAGGCAACCCAAAAGCAGACCGGAGCGAAGCGGAGGGCTTTTGGGGCGGCAGCATCTCTCTTATCTTGCTGTTCCATGAGAGTGTTTTTATTTAAGACAGTGGACCGATGAGATGACTTCATCCCATCAAAACCTTTATTTTTCAAGGAAAGTTTATTTAAGGCGATATCGATGCGTTATCCGGAGACAAGGTCATTAAGTTTGCAAACCCATCATGGGCACGCTCCGGCCCCATATTTCCGGACATTAACAATGGATTCATCTCAGGCTCGCCTCGCCATCCCAATTATCAATTGTCAACGCAGAGGTTTTATTTAAGCCGGTGACCTCATCTACAGGATAATGAGGTAGAAAACGTTGATTTTCCGCGGTTTGTTTATTTAAGGCAAAAGGACTGCGCTAACTAGAAAACATTCATGGTCCAATCCCGATAAAATCCACGTTGCCCTCGGCAAAGACTGCCAAACAGTGTGCATGGAGGTGCTTAAGCACGGAATATCTGACGGGTCATTATGACCCGTCAGATATTCAAATCCAGTTCCAATCTAATTGCAAAAAACATTGCACATGAAAACGTGTACAACACTTAAAAACCATTATCAACCGCAACATAATATTGCAGCCGATAATTTCACGGTGGCGATAACGTACGCAAATAGTTCACGATCCACCTAGAATGGAGTCCGAATCGAAGAACAGTCAATAATCTTTGACTTTCGAAATAATCTACGGACGCTCAGAATATCAGGTGCCACATTATGCGGCACTTGATTTCTAGCCCATTAAAGCTTTAGACGGTATGGGCATCCAACCTTTTCTATTCGTCGCATCAGATTGACAATGACAGCGCTTTGCTTATCGCTTGGGATCTTAGCAGGCATGGAAGCTGCGACATTCACGCATCCACGTTCCTTTTCGTCTCCTTCATTTTCGGCAACAAGCCATTGCGCCACGTTTTTCCAGAAATCAGGACCAGCGTTCACTACCGCGGCAGCATATTCGATGCCGTTCGTTTCTCGCTGTTCCTTTGCGCTGCTGCGGTTACGAGCCCATTCCTCTTGGGGAGAAATCAGCTCGCTCAGCCAAACTGGATCCCAATCAACATGCAGTGCTTTCACCGCTTCCCAGCAACGTGGCTGCTTGGCCCATTCACTGATGTTGCGATACCCCTGAGCGGGATGCATAAGAATTGGATGAACCGCATCGGCTGCCTGCCGAATGACTCTTCTAAAAGCTTCATCGAGGGACTGGGCATTCCAGATTCGTTCGAAATCTACTTTCTTCTTGCACTGACGGGTAGCTTCCGCGATCAATCCGATGGTAAGTACGACATGCTGCGATCGATAACCACCCGCTTCATACCATTCCATCTGAGGGATGATTCTCTCAGTGGTATCCCAGATTATCTTTTGAGCGATAAGGGTTTTGTAATAGTGTTCATTGAATTGGAGGTCGTTTTCAGTCCACATCCTTGCAATTTCTTTAGCGAACTCCGCGAAGTTTTTTTGGGCACCACGGTTGACGAAATAGGCCTTATCCGTCCAAACCATCGCATATTTAGCCAAATCGGTTTTGGCAAATTTCTGGTTCTTCGGATATTCGGCCAAAAAGGCTTTTTTCTCACCGCGAGTCAGGTACGCCTGAGCGTCACCATACTGGCCCCTGGCACGCTCATAGAACCACTTGGTTTGGTTGAAGCTTCCCTCTTGGGCCGGAGCCAAGATACGCCTAGAAAACTTCTCCATACGCGCATGGAACGGATGGTTGGCGAATAGGTCAGCCTGCGATACCTTGTTCTGGCTGTTAGCGTATTCGGATATACGCGGAACAAGATCTTCGGCCTCTTTCGGATCGACAATACTGAGCTTCATCTGGACAAACACTTTGCTGAGGTCTTTATCGGCCCGATAGGCGGCATAGACGGATGCCGTGGTCTGGCCTCCATTAACAATCTGCAAATTGTCCAAGGAGAGAATGTTGAGTCCGTCTGGCGTCATTTCCGTCTCGACATGTTCCGCCGTGGCTGTCAGCCCGTTGTTGAATGAGAAGAACAGCTCCGGCTCGCTCTCAAGGGTCCGCTTGATGCCTTTGTTGACATTGCTGCGAGCCTGCAGGAAAACTCGGACATTTTGCTCGAGCAGCCTTGTGCCCCAACGGTCGTAGATATGCGCCAGATCATTGCCCGGAACGGCCGCGAGGTACACGGGATTATCCGCATCCTTGGCGCTTGCGAGCAACGCCCGCAATGGGTGCAGAGGCTTTTCGTCGAACCGCACCTGTAGCGGTTCTTGCCCGTTTGCCGCTTTGGTAAGGGCGAAAAGACGCTTGATGTCCCATACGCTGTATACAACGGAGCGGCCTTGATAGTCTCCGGCCGTTTTGCCGTCGACTCGATTGCTGAGCACCTTGTTTGTCAACAAGAACAGACGAATCTTGGTTATCCGGCTCCATCGCGTCGCGATTAAATCGGCAAGGCCGAATCCCGGATCGGAGGTCTCCAGCGAACGGCGCCACTGAGGGTTGAGCGCACTGTTCAGGTAACGCATGAGACGGTTGAAAATCGCGTTCATGTCGCGGGTGCCTAATGTCACCAGATCCCCGCTTTGATGAAAATCGAGAACGATGAGTCCCAACGTCAGCGGTTCGTCGGATCCGCCTGTTGAACCACTTTCGAGTGGATCACCGCAATATCCATCCACGCGAAGTTGTCCGCTGGCTGGCTGATAGCTGGCGCGTATGGCCTCATTGAATTCTCCGGCGTCGGTGAGGTAGTCGGTAAACTTATCGAAGAAAATATCCTCTCTCCAACCACCGTTCTCAGATTCACTGAGGACATCTTGGAAAAATTCCTCCGAGAACTGTTCCAGTTCAGTTGTATCAGGCATCATTACCCCTTAAAGAATTCCGCATCTGTTCTTCGCTTATTTCAAACGGATTGCAGCAGTTAAGATTCACCCTGTACGCGACACAGGAGATCGCCGGATTTAGCGAATCTTCTTCGATGTGCGGAAAGTCTTGGGAAACAGTGAAGCAGCGGATACTCCCCACGCTCCATAACGTACTTGAATAGTCATCCGTTTCGCTATAGCCAACCTGCGAAAGTTTGAGGTCAAATTCAAGAGCATCCAAAGGGGAATCAAATGATTCACGCGTATGACGGACGTAATCGGCGAGTGTGCGCCCTTCGTTGGGGGAAGACGCTTGATTCACCTCAACAACATATAGGAACAATGCCTCGTCATCATTCACGCTCAATTGCGATGAAGAGCTGATGGTGATATTGGGAGTTCCTGCTCCTCGATTCGATTTGACTTCTATTGAGGTTTGCCCAAACACGAAATCATGGACGGCCCGTTGCGGCCCGACCCAACTTCGCAGCGCCGCCTTGGACCCCAACATTCTCAGAACTACACGCTGGAAGCAGACAAGCTCTGCAATTAGACCCTTCTGTTCCTCTTCGGTCAGTTTGGCCTTTTTCCCGCGGAAGAAATAGGCCCAACGTTCCAAACGGATGATGACAGCATGCCGTTGTTGGCCTTTCGGCACGTTTTGTAAAACGGCGATGATATCAATGCACACTTTAAGGAACGCGTCACGCATTGCAGAATCCTGCAATGCGATGACGATGAGATGCCGTTGTCTATCTTCACCGGTCGCAATGCCTTTAAAGAACGGCATCGAATCAGTGCAACGTTCATCGGCATCGTACCCAATGAGCAAAGCTGGATTTCCGGTCTCGTTTAAGGACCAGTGCAAATCTCTTTGCTGTGGATTCAATACCTCGTCCACACGTTTGCTCGCGTAATATGCGCTCGAAGAGACATTTCGTATGCCTTCCCACGGGTTGAAATCAGAGGTCTGGTTCGTCGTCATCGTTACCTTCGCTTTCGATATCATGTCCGATTTGACGAAGCATCACATCGTTATAGACATAAGTGACCTCTTCCCTGATTCCGACTTCAGGGAAGCTAATGCTCCAGCCAACAGTCTCTTCGACATGGGCCGCGGAAGGCCAGACAGACGAACTTTGCCCGTTTTCAGACTTAAGCCATTTTTCGTAATCCGCAGTATTTTTAAATTGCAATGCCACAGGGTGAATAATCAACAGCGGCCTACGTCCGGGAATTCGTCGATAGTAGACATCTGCGACGTTTTCCTTATGAGGATTTTCCTCGTGGAATTGTTTTTCCGCTTGCGCGATCTCTGCATTGTTGAGGATGACCTTCTCCACGCCTCGGCTGGAAAGTCGCATCCGCGAAACATAAAAGACAGTTTCATTTGTGCCACGGCCAGGAGCACGGCGCTCTCGAATAGTCGTGTCTTCGAAAGCTGTAAAGCTTGCATGCGTTTCGGATCTCCTGCCTGCGGTTACAAAAACATCCCAATCGTCATAGCCTCGTTCATCAAGGAGATTGATATGCCTAAGCAGATATTCACTATTCGTCTTTGGCGATCCACTTGAATTACGATACCGTCTGATGTAATCACGAATTAGACTGCTCGGTACGCAACGAATGAGCTTGCCAGATGGTTTCCCGCAATCAGTTGAGTAATTCTTATCAGGATAGCATTGCTGTGCCTGCAGCTCCTTCAAGAAATTCTGGGCAAGCTTCTCGTTATAGCCCAGCGTTTCAGGGTCACGATCGAAAGCGGTCGTCTCGACGAACGCGCCATCGAGTCTGACCTTCGCAGGCTTAATCACTGTTCCAGACCCCATTTTGTTTCGTGCCGTGATCATCAAGGTATCCGGGCTGCTCTTAATCCTCAGACCATATTCGATGGGTGTCGAACGCGCGGTGCACATGGCGCGCACCTCATCAGTAAGTTCCTTGGTCGCATTGGCAACATACGCATACCATCGCGCCGACTGCTCAGTCATCCAAACACGACAGAGATTTTCATATCCGAAGCGATACCCGAACCAGCGAGCCATCTGCATCAAAGAGTCATAAGCCCTAGCATTGCGAGCATAATATGACACGAGGAGTCCCTCAAGTGTTAGACCACGTGACAGTCGATACCCACCGATGGCGATCACTCTCTGCGGAGCATGCGTGTAGTTAAGACCATCCTTAGACTGGGAATTGATTTCAGCTAGGGTGACAGGGCGAATCGTTTCCTGCAGAACGCCCAGTACGTCATTCCAAGTGAACGGAAGCCCGGAATACTCTTTCTCCCATATTTGATGCAGTTCGCGCAATTTTGCAGACGCGTTGAGCGCCAAACTGCCGGGCAAAGCCGCATAGGAATTGATGGAGCCGCGAAGCAGCTCCACATAGTCTCCGACGAGATAGTAGATGGAATGTTGCACCGTTTTATACGGCGACATGTTAATCATCATTGTCATGTGCTCGTCCCCATCGCCTGACAACACACGAATAGCGCAAGCGATGATGAATGTGTCAATCGCCTGTTCCAAACTTTGGGGAAGCTCGTCGAGGACATCACCACTACGCCGTTTAATTCCCCGGCTTTCGTCATCGTCGAAAATCCATCGCACATATTTGGGCTTTGGATCGTCGATGTCTCCGAACACCTTTTCGGCACCGAAATACGCAGTTGACTGTTCCAGCGTGTAGATGAAGCTTCGAGGAAAGATATCATCTCCGACTTCCTCGTCGCTGCTCTTGGAGTCAATCAGCACGTTGGCGAAAGGCGTCGCAGTGTACCCGACGTAGGCACTTTGGGTAAAAAGCCCCAGTATTTTGCGAATCTGCCCGTTTATTTTGGATACTTCGCCTTTTTCGTATTTGACATTGATCGACGCATTATCGGCCTCGTCGTCAATCAACAGAAGCGGACCATCGTCCTTGCAATTGTTTTCAAGCCAGAGAGAGATTTCTCGCAGGGAGTTGGTATTCTTCTTGATCACGAAGACAAGCGGCTCTTGGACATGGCCGGAGGTCACTCCACGCATGGCGTCTTCAGTGGCTTTGTTGAAATCGCGGATTCGTGAGGTGCCCAACAAGGGGCGACGTTGCCTGCTGTTGCCTACGCCGACGTATTTTTTGCTAACAAGATCGTATCCGACGAAACCGTCTTCGATACGTTCCTGGGTTTGATTCCGGAGAACGTTGTAGATACCGGCCATCACGATAATGATTTTGTATCCGGCATCTGCAGCTTTGGAAATGAGTCCAATGTAATTGGCAGTTTTACCTGACTGCACTGAAGCGACTACAAGTCCGCGACGGTCGAACGGCTCGTCCATCTTGGGATTGGCCATGACATCAAGTATGTTGTCGGTGTCTCTGTCCATGGACCGTAGAGTATCCGTCGACCAGTGTTTTTTGGTGCGGAGGTAATCGTGGTATCGATTCCAGTAGAACCAATCGATATTGGGTTTCTCTAGATTCAGCCAAGGTTCGATGCTGTCATCTTGATAGCAGAAGCCGACCGGTTTGAGAAAATCCTCTTTGACCTTATAGTCTTGGATAAGTTTGTCGATGAAAGCCTTCGGATTTTCCAATTTTATATTCATAAAATCGGGGTAGTACTTGGCCATTTTCAGCCAAGTCAAGAAGCATTGCTCGACGACGCTTTCAGTGACTGAATTGGGATCATCGTCACGTTTTTTGTCAAGATCACGCTCAACGTTCTCATAAATCCATTCGGCCATGGGTTTGGTGTCGCTCATTGCTCCTCGATTCCTAATGCGGCCAAGGTTTCATTCCATCGGGTCCGATATGGTTCAATGACTCGCATGGATTCCAGAGCCTCTTCGTCGTTTTTGAACTGCTTCAACGCAGCGAAGAAGACTCGTGCGTTCCTATTGAAATCTTCTGTCCCCATTACGGGCGCGACGACATTCTCTGCGTTATTGGACATATCATAAAACAACGCTTCTGTCGGGAGCATGGCTCCGATCAATGCAATGAGTGAATCAAACCGTTCTTGTTCTGCCACGTCAAGGCTTTCCCTGAAGCTTTTCAGGACGGGATGATTCCCATTAATGCTGTAAACGGTTTTTTCGCCATTCTCGATCCGATTCCAGACGGGATAGACAGTGGGGCTTGTCAAGCGGGTTCCCCTGCGTCTATACACCTTACGAGAAGGCGCGCCTATCGTCTGGATAAGAGCCTTTACTCGTTTACGAACGATTTCGGGCATTTGAGCCGAAACCTTTTTGACGTCAATTTTCCAAGCCTCGTCTTGGTCTGTCCCGATATCGATCTTCACGCGGGTCAGCTGCGTGAGAGCGGTTTTCTTGGCCAAACCAAACCAAGTGCCAAAAATGATGAGGCGCTTGGCCCTGTAAAGGTATACGCCTTGGTTCCGCAAATAACCGCCAAGCAGACCATAACGATCGTATTCTCTTTTATCTTCATATGTCGAAATATGCGGGAGCGTAAACGAACGCAATGTGACCCCCGGACAAACCACTTCTTCAGGAGATGCCTGGGTGGCCTCGTTGGCGATATTGAATGGATCAATGGGATCGAGCACTCGTCCGTTAATGGAAATACTGATCTTTTGGGTGTTTCTCTCCCCAGATAGGAATCTATGAAAGACCAAAGATAGATAATCCTGCGATTCGCTGATTACGCGTTCATAATCGACCTTGCCGGACCCATTACGGCCGGTCAGCCGATCAACCTTTTCCCAGAGAACCATCGTCCCAGTGGAAGGCAGCTCATCTATCGCGAATATACGGTCGAAATCGGTTCTTTCCAGAACCGACCACGAATTTTCCTTTACGACGGTATCCAAATCCCAAGTGAAGGCAGCTATCTCACCATGTTGCTTCGAGACAACCGTCAATCGTCGGCACTGCGAGAACGAAGCTGTTTTCAGTCCTAATCCAAAACGGCCCAAATCGCCAATGGCACGTTCTTCCCTTGGATCGGTACTACCTAGACGCATGGCTTGGAGAAGATCCGAACGATTCAGTCCGTTGCCATCATCAATGATGGCAACCTTGAAAGAATCCTCTATCGGCAATGCGAATACGGAAATCCGCCTCGCACACGCCGTGATGGAATTGTCTATGATATCGGCAAGAGCGCTGTTAAAGGAATACCCTATATCCCGGAGACTTTCAACTAATATTCCAGGCTCAGGAGCCAGCTCGATCTCATCAGTCATTTGCTGCAGCCCCTTCCTCGCGCCTTAGTTTCTCCAGTATAAGGTGGGATTGCCGCAATCAGTGGATTTCTTTCTATATTGACGTGTTAATCAAGGGTGATGAATCAAGAAATTTGGCGCTATTGCTGTTTCCGTGGGTGGGGTTTCTCCGTTGAGTTGTTGAGGGAGTA
>OBYW01000297.1_pt1 | contig 31106 bp, 19 predicted proteins | sample 1476841 | NCBI WGS metagenome assembly OBYW01 (sample SAMEA2580222, study PRJEB22360) | human gut metagenome | biome: human gut; feature: human-associated habitat; material: faeces | place: Denmark | collected 2008/2010
GGTGACGAGACGGCGGTCGTCGACGAGGTCGAGGCCGCCGTCTCGGGGGCTCGCAAGAAGCCGCGCGCTGTCGATATGGTCCCCGAGGAGCCCGACGCGATGGCGCCGGACGAGGAATACCAGCTCACACCGGCAGGTCGTCGTGAGCGCATTGGGCAGATCGTTCGCCTGGTCAAAAAGTACCGCGTATGGGATAACCTCACGCCGGTGCGCCTGCGCCGTCTGCTCGAAGAGCTCGGCCCCATGTTCGTCAAGATGGGGCAGATTCTGGCTAACCGCTCCGAGATTTTGCCGCAGCGGTTTTGCGACGAGCTGCGCCGCCTGCGCTCCGATGTGGAGCCGGTGCCGTATGAGGTAGTGCTCCGCTGCCTGGAAGAGGAATACGGCCAGCGCCTGGGGCAGATGTTCGACGCGATCGACCCCAACCCGCTTGGTAGCGCTTCTCTTGCGCAAGTTCACCGTGCCCGCCTGGTGACGGGCGAGGACGTGGCCGTTAAGGTGCAGCGCCCCGGCGCGCAACAGGTCATGGCGCAGGACATCGATATCATTCGCTCGGTGGTGCGCATCGTCTCAAAGTTCGTCAACACCGATCAGTTTGTTGACCTGCACGGCGTGGTCGAAGAGCTGTGGACCTCGTTTCGCGAGGAGACCAACTTTTTGGCCGAGGCCAAAAACCTCAACGATTTCTATGAGTTCCACAAAAGCGTGCATGGCGTGTCGTGCCCCAAGTCCTATCTGGACCTTTGCACCGAGCATGTCGTGGTCATGGATTACGTCGACGGCATCTCGATTGCCGATCCCGAGCGTCTGGTGGCCGAGGGCTATGACCTGGAAAAGATTGGCGCCGCGATCGTCGAGGACTACTCGACGCAGGTGCTCGACGACGGCTTTTTCCATGCCGACCCGCATGCGGGAAACATCATCCTCAAAGATGGCATCGTTTACTTTATTGACCTGGGCATGGTCGGGCGCATGTCGAGCCACGACCGCGGTATCGTTAAGGACATGATTTTCGCTGTGGCCGAGGGCGACGTGCCCAAGCTCAAGGATTCGCTCATGCGCTTTGCCGTGACGCGCGGCGATTCGGCCGAGCTCGATCATTCGGCCTTTTTGTCTGATTTGGACTTTATCGTCGCCGACTTTGCGGGTCTTGACCTTAAGGATCTTGATATCGGCGAGTTTTTGACCTCGCTGGTGAATCTGGCGCGCAAGAACGACGTTGAGTTGCCTAGCGTGGTGACGATGTTCGCGCGCGGCATGGTGACGCTCGAGGGCCTGCTGACCGAGTACATGCCCAACGTTAACATGATCCAGATCATCCAGACGCACATCAAAAACGAGAAAAGCACCTATGCGCGCGTGCGCGATATGGGGCGTGATCTTGCAGCGAGCAGCTATCGAGCGGCAAAAGGCTCGCTCGAGGCGGCCGAGTATCTGGGCTTGGCGTCGCGCATGCTCACGCGCGGTCAGCTTAAGGTAAACACACAGATCATGAGCAGCGATAAGGCGCTGCGACAGCTGGGCGGAATTATCGACCGCATGTCGATGGCAATTGTGATCGCCGGTCTGTTTATCGGTTCGTCGGTAGTGTACTACGCGCGCATCGAGCCGGTTGTGTTTGGTATCCCGGTCATCGGCTTTATGGGCTACGTGAGTGCGCTGGTGCTGGCGCTGATGCTGGGCCGCGAGATTTGGCGCAACAGCCACGGCGGCAAGCGTTAGCGATTTCCCGGGGTCGGGGAAACGGGTTATTTTGCTTTGCGTCGCGCCGGCGTGGGTTGGTTCGAACAAAACTATGCCGGTTTACGGGGCTGGAGTGCCAAACCTCGAGCATACCGAAATTCGCGCTTTTAAAACCGCAGGTAGATGAGTCGTTGGTTTTCGAAAATGGCAGATATGGTTGCGAAGTGCTGAATCAGCCCCGTAATCCGGCATAGTTTTGAAATGGGCTGTTCTTGCAAGGTCCGACGACAGTCTTTCCTATCGCAAACCATAGCTTTTACCTTGGGCTTCGCCTGCGTGCGGGGCCCTTTTGCGTGCTACCATACTGACAGTAATAATCGATGGCCTAGATGGTGGTGCGGAGACGCACGAATGCGCGGTTTTCCTGCGCGTTTGGGAGAATCGGGGTGCAAGTCCCCGGCTGTACCAGTAACCGTAATTCCTCTTGGCCCGGGATGTTCACGTCGCAGATCGGACGACGCGCCCGGGTCGGTAAGGTTAAGTCGGATCGCCTCCCATCTTGCACGCGACCGTGGCGCATGCCGCCGGTACGCGTTGGGCTCTGGAGGGAAGGGGGACCCCGATGGGGGTACTCGAGCGCAACATGCGCGATGACGTGGGGCAGCCGCTGGGCAATGCCCCAAGTTCAGACAATAGGAGACAAATGGATATGTTTGAAGACGAGCGCCAGCGCGCTTCGTGGCGTCGTCATGGAGCGATTGCCCGTGGCGTAGCCAAGCGCGGTCTGGTGGCGTTCCTGGCTTTTGCCATGGCTTTTGGCACCACGCCGACGCAACTTTGGGCCGAGGGCGCCGAGGGCATTGCCGAGGCCGTGGCCCAGGCTGCGACGGGCGGCGAGGGCACGGCGGCCGAACGTGGCACCCCTGCCCCCGAGAACGCGCCGGACCCACGTCATGGGGCGCCCGCCGATGGCACCGCTGCCGCCGATACCGGTGCGAACGGTGCTGCTGTGGAGGACGGCAGGGGTACCAGTGACGCTGCCGCCGATCAGGGTGCGGCTTCGGGCGCCGCGAAGGACGATGACGTCGCAGGGGATGCGGTTGAGTCCGACAGTTCCGCCGCGATGCCTGTTGTCGCTTCGGAGCAGGGCGAGCCGAAGGCCGCTGCCGCGTCCGCCACGACGCTTTCCAGCGAGGCCAAGGTCTTCATCCAGGACACCAAGGATAAGGACAACTCGTATTCGACGAAGTCCGGCGCGCTCAATGTGGATGATACGCTCTGGGCCAATATGTACGATGAGGTCGAGACCGAGGACTACTGGGGCGACCCTACGACCGAGACCAAATCGGTCGTTAACCCCGGCGCCTGGACCTATACCTGGCTCGCCGGCACGGTCAAGGCCAGCAGCGACGCCGCCGATTACACCGAGGTCGTAGGTCACGAGCAGTCGCTCACCATCACTGACGCGATGGAGGGCAAATACTTCATCTGCAAGGTGACGGCAGATGGCAAGGACTACTACGGCCCCTCTGTTTCGTACGGCTCGGGCATTAATCCTAACAGCATCCCCGGCCCCGTGCTGGGCGCCGGCCAAATGGAGCTTTACAGCGTCAAGCTGAGTAGCGACGCGCCGAGCATAGGCGATACTCTGATGGCGACGCCGTACAAGGATTGGTCGAGCCCCGCGGGCTCCGACGCCAAGGTCACCTACACCTGGTCCGCATCTACCTCGCAGTACTCGGGCTTTACCAAGATCGAGGGTGAGACGGGCGCTTCCCTCACGGTGACCGATGACCTCGAGGGCAAGTACATCAGAGTCGAGGCTACTGCTGGCGTAAATACGGTGAGCAAGACCACCTCCAACAAGGTCAAACAGGCCGGTGCGGTGGACGTCTACGCGGTTTCGCTCATCAATCCCAAGACCAACAACTCCGTGTTCGCGGTTGGCGATACCGCCCAGGCTCGCGCCAAGGAGAAGGGCGCCTCGACGTTTATCGACGCGAGCAAGCTCAACTATCAGTGGCAGAGCTCTGACACCAAGAGTGGCACGTATACCGACATTGCGGGTGCCACGGGGGAGACCCTCGAGCTAACCGACGCTTTGGGCGGCAAGTACCTCAAGTGCAAGGTGTCCTCGAAGATCGGCTCTTCGAGCTTGACCAACTCGACGGGCGCTCTCGTTGCTGCCGCCGGTTCAATTAATGTCACGAGCGTGACTATGAGCCCGACTTCGGGCAAACTCGAGGTTGGTTCCACGATTACGGCGACCGCCAAGGCGGGCTCCGCCGACGTTACCGCCGATTCGCATGTCACGTGGCAGTGGTATAAGGGCACCTCGAACTACGCGAGCTCGTGCAACACGCCTATCGAGGGTGAGACCGGTAACACCCTGACGGTGACCGCCGCCCTTAAGGGCTGCTACGTCGTGGCCAAGGCCAACGGTGGCTACGGAGAGCAGAAGCCGTACTATGCGGCGGGTCCTGTCTCCGTCGCTGGCCAAGTTGAGCTGTACGACGTGCAGTTTGAGGGCTCTCCTGCCACCAACGGCGTGCACGTGGGCGATATGCTCAAGACCAAGGTGCGCAAAAAGGACGGCTCCAACTATCACTATATCGACCGCACCGATAATGTGACCTACCAGTGGCAGTATGCAAACAGCAGCTCGAGCTACGACTCCGCTTACACCGATATCCCCGGTGCTACCGAGGCGACCTATACCGTTGACGCCGCCTATGCTGGCAAGTACCTGCGCGTGAAGGTGACGAGCGAAAATACCGTTTCCAGCACGCAGAAGAAGAGCTCCTATGGCGGCACGCAGTCCGTTGCTCCGCTCGGCCCCGTGACGCTCAAGGGCCAGTACAAGCTGGCGGGCATTGAGCTTGCCGATAAGAACGTTACGCTGAGCGTGGGTTCAAAGATCACGCCGAGCGTGCAGGTTCCGGGCAGCTGGTCGGGCTCGACGAAGGACGTGCCCGACGATGCCGAACTCACCATGGCGTGGTATGCCAAGGGCGAGGGCGATGCCGATTGGACCGAGCTCACCGACGGCATCGATACGACCGATGGCAGCCTGACCATTTCGGACGCGCTTGTTGGCAAGCGCATCAAAGTTACGGCGAACGCCCTCGACAACACCGTTGAGTGGGTTTCGCCCGATAGCGTCACCGCGACGGGGGAGTATAACCTGCTGCGCGTGACCACTACGCCGCAGATCAATAGTGATTCGACCCATCTCGTCTCGGGTGATAGCGTTAAGGCGACGGCGCAGGCTAAGCGCGCTGACGGCTCGACCACCAACGGCATTGACGTAACCGCTCAGGCGACTGTTGTCTGGTATACGGCTGACGACGCGAAGGCTCCGGCGGCCGACTGGACGCTGCTGTCCGATATGTCGGGCGCCGAGGCGACGGTCTCGACATCTGCTGCTGGCAAGTATCTGAAGGCTGTCGCCACGAGCGGTAGCTCGACGGTCGAGCTCGTCTCTGCCAATCCCGTGATCGCCGCAGGCTCTCTTGAGGCCGCAGTCCAAAAGCTCAACGATGCCAATAAACAGATCGCCGTTGATTACAGCGCCAAGGGCGGCAACGTCAATGACGCGCTGAAGGCGCAGCTTGCCGATTTGGGCTTTACCGATATTGACGTCAAGGTCTCCGAGGGCGGCGTTGCCTTTAAGGCCGAGGACGCCAAGGCTACGGTCGGTATCTCCGACGCCCAGGATAAGACCAATGGCGATGTAACGTTCTTCTACATCGACCCCAACGATTACACCGGCTATAACATTGACGGCCTGCGCAGCGCCGACGTGGTATTTGAGCTGTCGCGCGACGGTAAGACCGAGTACTACCAGCCCAACAAGACGGTTCAGGTGGCTTGGGACGAGGCTCGCGTTCAGCAGCTGCTCGACGTTGCCGCCCAGAAGGTTGTCATCGGTTACGCTGCGGGCGATTCGGCCGAGTCTGTTACGTCCAACCTCACGCTTCCGTACCGCGCGGGCTCCAAGAGCAAGTTCGAGGTTAGCTGGAAGAGCTCCGACGGCGATGCCATTTGGCCTTCCGGCTATGGCTGGAGCGACTACACCGGCAAGGTGACACGCGCATCGAGCGATCGCGAGGTTACGCTGACCGCGACGGTCTCGTTTGTAAGCGGTGGCCCGTCTGACGTTAAGGGCGCGCACGACTTCACGGTGACCGTCAAGGGTGATCCCGAGAAGGTCGCCGCCGACAAGAAGGCGCTCCAGGAGAAGGTCGATGCGGCCTTTACCTACGACAACATCAAGTACTCCGGCACCGACACGGTTGCCAACAAGGATGGCCTGACCGCCGACCTGCAGATGCCGCGCACGAGCACGCTCAATATCGACGGCAAGTATTACGAGGTCAAGTACTCTGCCAGCACCGATGACATTACGTTCAACGGTTACAAGGGCACGGTCTATCAGCCGCTGCCTGGCACCGAGGCAGCGAAGACCAAGATCACCCTCACGGTGACCGATAAGTCCAACGCCGAGGTCACGGCAAGCAAGACCCTCGACTTTGCGATTGCCCCGCAGGATCAGGGCGAGCTCGATACCGAGCTTTCTCTTATGGAAAAGGCGAAGGCTGGCTATGCTGCCGCCATTCTGAATGGCCAGGACGCCAATGCCGTTTCGGCGGACATGCACGCGTTCCAGAAGGCTTACCTTGATGCCGACGGCAACCTTGCCTGGAGCTACAACAAGGCAACGACCGATTCGACCGACTTGGGCGTCGTGCCGGTCGATCTGCCTGGCTATGACGCGATGTCCGGGCAGGATTGGCGTCTGTTTAAGTCGAGCAACAGCTCTATTGTCTCCGCAGAGAATCTCAAGGTCACGCAGCCGCAGTACAACACGAAGGTTGTCGTTTCCTCGCGCCTGACGAGCGAGAAGTACGCTCGCTATGCCGAGCGCTATCCCGACAATGCCACGTATGCCAAGCTTGCCAACCAGGACGTATCGGCAACGTTGACGGTTGTGGGCACGAGTGGTCAAAACAGCCCCGAGGTCACAGCGACGTGCTCGGTTATTGGCGTCGACGCTAAGGGCAAGCAGCAGACGTGGGCTGCCGCTTCGCAGTACACGCTTAAGAACGGCTCGACTGCCGCCGATCTTTCCGAGGAGCTCTTTAAGCAGGCCGGCCTCAAGGCCGACTATGACCCCAACGGCTCTTGGGGCTGGGTGCTCAATTCCATTACGTCGCCTTTCGAGCCGAATCGTACTCTTGCATACGACCATGCTACGGGCGCCTATTGGCAGCTGTTCATCAACGGCGTCGCTGCATCGGTGGGCGCTGGCAACCACAAGCTCGAGGCGGGCGACTCTGTCGTCTGGTGCTACTCGAAGTACGGTGACGCTGCGCCCACCGACCGGCTTTCCGTAAGCTGCACCGTTATCGGCCAGGACGCTTCAGGTGCTCAGCAGACGTGGGCGCAACCTACGACCTCGCTGGTGGAAGAGGGCGCAACTGCCGCCGATCTTTCCGAGCAGGTCTTTAAGCAGGCCGGTATTGGCGCCGACGTCCAAACCGGTTCAGCGCTGTGCTTCCTCAATTCGCTGACTTCCCCGTTCAATAAGAACGTGACACTTTCGACCGTACAGGTTAACGAAAGCACCTGGAAGTCCTGGCAGTTCTTCGTTAACGGCAAGATGGCCAATGTCGGCGCCGGCAACTACACGCTCAAGGCCGGCGATGAGATTGCCTGGGTCTATGGTTCCGATGGCACCATGCCCGGTCAGGTTTCTGTCTCGATGGAGATCATCGGCAAGAAGGACGATAAGGCACAGCGCTGGACCGATCCTTCGAAGCAGGTGTTTGTTGGGGGCACGACGATCAAGGACGCCACTGCCGCCTACTTCGATGCCTTGGGCATCAAGTCCGAGATGTACGATCAGCTGGGCTATTGGGGCGTTCACAGCCTTGTCTCTCCGCTTGACGGCACTAAGTTGGCCGGCGCTTGGTCGTACTTTGTTAACGGTGTTCCCGGATCTCAACTCGATAGCGACTACGTGCTCAAGTCGCGCGACGAGATCGTCTGGGCTTATGCTGCCGGCGATACGGTTCCCAATCCCGACGAGGTCGTAGTCAATCCGAGCGCCCCGCGTCCGACCGATTGGAAGTCCGATTGGGACGGCAAATCCAATGCGGCGGTCGAAAATGTTTCGACGCCTACGGGTGCGCTAGCGAGCTCTTGGACGTTCGATTGGAAGGCGTATTCTGGTTCGGCGTATCCCAACGCGAGTGAACCTATTGTCGTGAACGGTAACGTGTATCTTGCCGTCAACAAGCGTCTGCTAAAGATTGACGCCGAGTCGGGCAAGGTCCTTGCCTGGTCGAATCTTAGGAAAGCGGTCGGTTACACCTCGCGCCCGATTTATGCGAACGGTTTGGTTATCGTTCCGCTTGACGGCGGTGCGGTCCAGGCCCTGACGGCTGACGCGCTCACAACGGTTTGGGTCACTGACTCCGTGAGCAGGACTGCTCAGTCGAATTCTCAGCTGACGGTTGATGGCAATTACCTCTATGTCGGCACCGTTGATGTCGACTATGGAAAGGGTACGTACAATAACGGTCATCTGACGCGTATTAATATCCTGACCGGCGCTGTTTCTTGGCAGCATGTCAATGCCGACGAGGGTTATTACTGGACAGGCGCTACAGTGGGTGATGACTTTGTCCTGGTTCCCACCAGTGCTGGTACCGTCGAGATGCTCAGCAAGTCTTCGGGCGATGTGCTCGGCAGCGTTTCGGTTGGAGCGATTGTCAACTCCACCTGCGTGCTTTCGGATGATGGCAGCCATGCCTATCTGATTTCGCGCGACGGCAAGCTGCACGTGTTGGCGATTTCTGATGGCGACTCACGCGATGCGGATGCCGCTTCGCGTATTACCGAGGAGCGTGTGGTCGACCTTGGTCTTACGGGATGTGGATGCGTGCCTACGACGTATGATGGCAAGCTGATTGTCGGCGGCGAAGCCAATGGCAGCGCGGCGCTCGCTATCATTGATCTGAACAAGGACTTTGCTACGACGCTGATCACGACGGCAGACGGCTCCCAGCTGACGGCTGGCACTCTTGGTGGCATTAAGGGCGCTCCGCTGGTGAGCACTCAGGTAGATGGCACGTATGTGTACTTTACGGTTAACTACGGTGAGACCTCTGATTTCGTTAACTACACCTCAGGCGGTGGCGTTTATCGCTACAAGCTGGGCGATGCCGAGGCATCTGGTGTGTTTAGCGCGACGGGGCACTATAACTGTTGCGACTCGCCGATCGCGTGTGATGCCAAGGGCAACCTGTACTACATCAACGACTCTGGCGCGTTGTTTAAGCTGAACGCTGGCATGAAGGTCTCGTTTAACACTGGCGAGGGATCCAAGGTCGATTTCCAGACCACGGCTGCCAACAGCTCTGTCACTAAGCCTGCCGATCCGACGCGCGAAGGTTATACCTTCGCTGGCTGGTATACCGATGAGGCTTGCACGGAAGCGTACAAATTTGACGCTGCGGTGACGGCTGATATGACGCTGTATGCTAAGTGGACCAAGAATGCCGTTAACCCTGGTGGCAATGGCGGATCCAACGGCGGCTCGGGTAATGCCGGTGCTGGTTCTGGCTCCGGCAGCGGCACAAACGGCCAGCAGACTGGCGGTGCTGTTGCTCCGGGCCAAAAGCCGGTGTCCACCACGACCAAGACCGAGACCAAGGACGGCAAGGATTCCAAGAAGGATTCCGGCAAGGGCGACCAGAAGGACAGCAAGAAGTCTGACAAGAAGTCCAGCAAGTCCAGCTCCAAGTCCGACACGGGCTCGTCTGCAGCGACCACTGCCAAGAAGTCCGCTGCGGCTCCCTCGCAGGAGTCTGGCTTCAATCCGATCGCCATTGCTGCCGTGGCGGCCGGCGTGATCGGTCTCGCCGTCATCGGCGTGTTCGTATTCACCAAGCGTCGGTAGGTGAGGGCCGTGTCCAATAAACCTCAGGACGCCGACTCCAAGCAGCCCGACTCATCGTTCATTCAACTCGACGATGCAAAGCAAAAGGGCGCCGCCTCGGCGGCGTCCGCCCCTCGGCGCAAGGCGCTTTTTGGCGCCCTGACGGCCGTCTGCATCGTCTTGATCGTTGTGTCGCTGGGTTTTGTCCAACCTTCTTCCAGCGGTGCATGGTCCATCGATTGGATTGCTCAGGCTGTGACAGGGGAGAGCGTCGTTGCCAAGGATGCGTCGGTTTCCGGCTCGACTACCGCTTCGGGTAAGGTTGCGTCCAAGGACTCCAAATCTTCGGACAATGCGAAGGACGGGTCGAAGGACTCAGATGAATCTGATTCCAAGGACGCTTCCGAATCCTCGGACAAGGACTCAAAAAAGGATTCGAAGGAGAAGAAGTCCGAAGGCAAGGGCGGGAAGAAGTCCAGCAACGTGTCTGCCGGACATGGCTCCGAATCCGCCGGTGGATCGAGTTCTTCTGACGGCCCTTCTTCGGGCGGTGGCTCGGCGACCGGCGGTGGGTCCACTTCTAACGGTGGTGGCGCCTCTGCGGACAGCCAGGGCGGCTCGCAGCAGCCTGGCTACGTCACGGTGACGGTCTCGGTCACATCGAGTGCCGTAGGCAATCCTGTGTCTTCTGGCGGCACCTTCACCTTTAACAAGGGCGCTACGGCCTACGATGCCCTGTGCGCCCTAGGCCTTTCCGTGAATGCGCGCGGCACGTCGTACGGCACGTATGTCGCCGCTATCGGCGGCCTGGCCGAGATGGAGCACGGCGCCAAGAGCGGCTGGATGTACTCCGTTAACGGCACAGCGCCCATGACGGCCTGCAGCAACTACGTTCTCTCCAATGGCGACAGTGTCGTCTGGTATTACGTAACGGGCTAAACGCCTCGACATAGCGCGCCAGACGGGCGGTTCGGACCAACATCCGAGCCGCCCGTCTTCATGTGAATGGGACGTCGTTTCCCAATCGAGGCTCAACCGGAAATTGCATCCCACTCTGAAGGCGAATTCCGGGATACAGTTTCCGCATCAGCATCCATTGGGAAAGCGCATCCCGTTCTGGACATCGATTGCGGGATGCGCTTTCCGTTTCGACGTCCGCGGGAAACTGCGTCCCGTTCTGCTGACTGATTCCGGGACACAGTTTCCGCTAGGACGGCGTTGCGGAAGCTGCATCCCATTCTGAGGGCTCATTCCGGGATGCAGCTTCCGCATGGGGGCTCATCTGGAAACTGCGTCCCATTCCAGCGCTGTGGCCCGCCTCGTACGCCTTCCTCGGCAGACTCGGCAAACAAAAAACCGGTTGGAACGAGAATTCCAACCGGTTATACCTTCAAGCTAATGTCGAACAAACTACGACTGTGCGCCCTCGAGGAAGAAGCGGCGGCTAAAGTAGTTGTACCAGGTGGCCAGGAACGTGGCGATGGCCTTCATAGCCTGGTAGCCGATGCTCAAAAACGTGACACCCACAAACATGTACAGGTCGTTGAGACCCAGACCAATCACCGACAGGATGGTGAAGATCGTGAACTCGCGCTTGCGGCTCATGCCCTCGCGATGGTCGAACACGTACTTCATGCTGAGCCAGTAGTTGACCACGACGGACGTGATAAACGAGATCGTGGTGCTCATCAAAAAGTCGAGATGGAACAGCTCGACGAGCGCAATGAGCATGCCCCAGTCGATGCCAAAGGAGATAAGACCCACGACAGCGAACTTGAGGAATTGCTTAGTATGAGGTTGTGCCAGTGCCTTGCGCACGTAATCACATCCAATGCGTTGATGAATCGAGCAGAGGATACTTTAGAGCTTTTGCAAGGGAAACGTAAGGGCTTTGCCAAGAACTATACGAACTCGCCAAATTTGCAAGAGACAATCCGCAAACGACGCAAATCCTTCCGTAAACGAGCGGGGCCCACGAACAACGCAGCGCTCGACGCACGTCGTCCGTGGGCCCCGTGGTGCAACGAGGGGGCCGAGCTACTTGGTCTCCTCGCCCTCCAGGAAGATCTTTCGGGTCACAAAGTTGTAGACCATAACAAGCGCGGTGGCGCAAATCTTGGCGATATTGGCCTCGAGTCCCAAGCCGGCGTTGAGGGCCAGCACGATGCCGTCGTTGAGCGCCAGGCCAATAACGGACAGCACGACAAAGATAATGAACTCGCGGCGGCGGCTCATGCCCTCCTTGTGCGCAAAAACGTACTTCATGCTCGCGACGTAGTTAAAGATGAGCGAGACGATAAAGCCGCTGGTATTGGCGATCAGGATGTTAAGGCCCAGGCCGTAGTGGAGCAGATTCATGATGCCAAAGTCGATGACCGTGGCGACGACGCCGACGACGCCAAACTTCATGATCTGCGCAAGGAGCTTTTGCATGGTACCTGCCTTAGGGTGGCGCCATAGCGCCGTGGGGATGACGAACTCAGCAAGTTTAGCCAATCCCCACGGGTGGAGCTAGGCGCGCTCCTCGATAGCACCGTTTCTATATGCATCGAGCAGTTGGCGTAGGTCCTGGATCTGGCTGCGGATCTTGGCACCGGTATCGGTGTCGCTCACCATGCGGCGACGGTCGGCCTGGTCAAAACGGTTGGTCTCGCTCTCGATGTCCACGTTGCGGGTAAGTGCCTCGGCAACCGTGGTAAAGGCTTGGTGCGACTTAAGGCGACATCCGCGCGAGCTCGAGATAAGCGTGTAGCCGGCGATACCCGTTTTGGGATGATAGGCGCGACAGAAACCGCCATCGATGACCAGCAGCTTGCCCTCGGCGCGAATGGGCTGCTCGCCCTTGGTGGTTTTAACGGGTGTGTGGCCGTTGATGATGTGGCCGGTCGGCGAGCATGCCATGGGCGCGACGCCAAACTCGCGCATGATGTCATCGCAGACAGAGGGCGACTTGGTAAGCGTGAAGTACGGGTCCATCGGCTCGACCCAGGTGCTCTTATCGGCGATATAGGCGCGCTCAAAGGTGCGCACCAGGCGACCGCTCGCGGGTGAGTTAAAGCCGATCCACAGGTACCACATCCAGTCGAGGGCGTCGCGGTCGCCCACGCGCCAGGCGCGGCGGGCGATACGGTCGCAAAAATCGAGATAATCGCGGCCTGCGTGCCAGGTGCCCAGACAGTTCATGCTGCTAAAGGTACCATCCTCGTTGAGCGGCACGCAGCCATGGAACAGCAGGTTGCCGTTGGTGGCCTTGTACATCGAGCCGTGGGTGTAGAGGAAATCGATATGGCGATGCAGATGATCGGCGGTGACAAACTCGGACACGAGCTTGTCGATGATGTGTTGCTCCTGGGGCGTGAGCGTGTAGGGGTCCGCCGGATCGACGGTGGGGAAGTCGTTGGTCGTGAGCGGCCACACGCTGCCGTCGGCGAGCGTGACCGTGCCGGCGTCGTAGTCGATCTTGTCGAGCAGCAGGCGGTCGGTCATGTCGAACTCGGGGTGGCGCTGGATAATCTGGCCCTCGAGTTTAAAGAGCAGCGCGTTGATGGCCTTGATCAGCGGGGTGATGGACTCACCGGCGGTGTAGGTGGCATCGGCAAAGGCGACGAGCTCGCGCAGCGAGATGCCGTAGTCGTTCTCGAGGATCTCGTAATTGTCGTAGCGCAGGTTGTTGCGCAGCACCGTGGCTATGCAGGCGGGCTCACCGGCCGCAGCGCCCATCCACAGTAGGTCGTGGTTGCCCCACTGAATGTCGAGCGAATGATAGGTGAGCAGGCGGTCCATAATCTTGGCAGCGCCGCCGCCACGGTCGAAGATATCGCCCACCAGGTGCAGGTGGTCGACGGCCAGGCGCTTGATGAGCGAGGCGAGCGACTCGATAAAGTCGTCGGCGCTTGCGGTCTCTAGGATGGACTCGATAATGCGCTCGTGATAACGCACGCGGTAGTTGTTCTCATCCGGATGCGTGTGCAGCAACTCGTCGATGATGTAGGCGTAATCGCGAGGGATGGCCTTGCGCACCTTGGAGCGGGTATAGCGGCTCGAAAGCGAGCGGGCGACCACAATGAGCTGGTCGAGCATGGTCTTATACCAGGTGGGCGAGTCCTCGCGCCGGCTGCGGACAAGATCGATCTTCTCGCGCGGATAGTAGATGAGCGTGCACAGCTCGCCCTTTTCGTCAAAGGAGAGCGTGTCGCCAAAGATCTCGTCGACATGCTCGCGCACAACGCCCGAGCAGTTGTTGAGGATGTGCATAAAGGCTTCGTACTCGCCGTGCACGTCGCTCATAAAATGCTCGGTGCCCTTGGGCAGGTTGAGAATGGCCGAGAGATTGATGATCTCGGTGAACGCGGATTGCTCGGTAGGAAATTGTCTCGACAGCAGACGCAGATACTTAAAGTCTTGCGGGTTGCGATCGAATGCGACCATGAAACACCTTCCGATATGGTTGGTAAAACTGATAAACAGCGTCAAACGTTTATCAGTATGCGCTGGCTTTGTTTCGATTTTGCGCCGGCGGCTGAATTGTCGGCTGAACGGTTTGGTAAATCGATTTAGTTGAGGTTGATGTGTCGGTTGGGTGGAGACGAAGGGGGTGATTTCTCAGATATTCATGCGTGGGGTCGGTGGAGACGATGGTGGTAAAGATATTCAATGCAAATGGTTCGAATTGGTAAATAGTGGACGTTTGTATCGTATTTAGGCTTGCTGTGCGATAATTTGCGCAGTAGTACTTAAGGAGCCTCATATGAGTGATTTTGTCCTGACCTGTGAATCCGCCGCCGACCGAACCCGTGAGTTCTTTGCGTCGCGCAATATCCCTGTCGTGTGTTTTCATTACGAGATCGACGATGTTGTCTATACGGACGACCTGTATCAGTCGATTACGCCGGACGAGTTTTTTGCCCAGATTGCCGCGGGCGCCATGCCCAAGACGTCTCAGGTGAGCGTGGGTGAGTACGAGGAGTTTTGGGAGCCGTTTGTTGCCGAGGGTAAAGACGTGCTGCACCTGGCGTTGTCGTCGGGTATTTCGGGCACGTATGGATCGGCCTGCGTTGCGGCACAGATGCTCGCGGATCGCTATCCTCAGGGCGGCAAGGTGCGCGTCATCGATTCGCTGGCGGCGTCTTCGGGCTTTGGCCTATTGCTGGAATATGCCGCCGACGTGCGCGATAGCGGCGCTTCGCTCGACGAGACGGCCGCTTGGATTGAGGAGCATAAACTCAACCTTCACCACTGGTTCTTCTCGACCGATCTGTCGAGCTACCTGCGCGGCGGTCGCATTTCGGCTGCGAGCGCGATCATCGGCACGGCGCTTAAGATTTGCCCACTTATGACGGTCGATTGCGAAGGTGGGCTGTCGCCACGTGAGAAGATTCGCACCAAGAAGCGCGCGATTTCCGAGATGGCTAAGACCATGATGAAACACGTGCAGGACGGTGTGGATTATTCGGGTAAGTGCATCTTGTCCCATTCGGCGTGCCGCGAGGATGCCGAGGCCGTTGCGGCGCTGATTGAGGAACAAGTTCCGCGGCTCAAAGGCAAGATTGAGATCAACAATATCGGTGCTCTGATCGGTTCGCACACCGGACCTGGTACGGTGGCGCTCTTCTTTATGGGCGACAAACGCGTGGATTAACTTGGCCCATCACGTCGCTGCATGATTGCTCAAGCGAAAATGGCCCGCCTCACGTTTTGTGGGGCGGGCCATGCTGTTGCGGTTAGCGTTTCTTTCCGCGGAAGAAGAAGCCGTGCAGCGAGGGCTTGAGTCCACGGTTGGCGCGACGCTCCTCGATATGATCGTGGATCGAAGCGACGCGTTCGATAACCTCGTCGGGAATCGGCACGTCGGGATTCATGTTCTCGACCTGGCTGACCTCGGCGGCGGCGACCTGGTCGATAATGGGCACATCGTCGCGCGAGATGACGGGCGTGGCGTCTTCTTTCATCTTGCGGTAGCGCTGCATCATGTCGGTCTGCAGCTGTTGGGCCGAAGGCGGTGTCCAGATGATGGCGTTGGCACCGGCGGCGATGGTTTCACGGATGCTCTCGGGTGTCTTGCCGCCCGGTGCGATGAGCGGCAGGTTGGGATAGTGCTCGCGCAGTTCACGCAGGACCTGCGGCGTGTTCTTGCCGGCCGCGATGTTGAGGATCTTGGCTCCGGCGCGCACTTTGGCATGCGCATCATCGTCGCAGCGTACGACCGTGGCGATGACGGGGATGTCGGCGATGTTGGTGATGTGCTCGACCATCTCGGCAGTGGCGGGGGAGTTGACCACGCAGCCGCGCCCTGCATCTCGGAGACGGCTGCCATCTGTACGGAGCGCTTACCGGTGGTGGTGCCACCACCAACGCCCACAAAGAGCGGGCACTCGGCAACGGTCAGCAGCGCCTGCGTAATGGCGGGCTGCGGCGTGAAGGGGTAGACGGCAAAGACGGCGTCGGCATTGGAGTTGCGGATGACCGCGACGTCGGTGGTGTAGATAAGCGACTTGATGCGACGACCGAAGAGCGTAAAGCCGCTGGCCTCCTCGATCTCGTCGGGCATGCGGAGGGCCGCCTTGCGCAGGCGCCCGTCGATGGGCAGCGGCTCCATGGGGAGCAGTCCGTTGGGGGTCACGGCTACCTGGGGCTCGGTGAACTCGTCTGCAAGCTCGACCTCGGAAAAATCGACCGAGGCGACGATGTCCTCGTGAACCTCGGCAGGAACATCGATGGGGGCCTGGTCGTTAGTCGCGGCAGGCGCGTCGAAGGAGCTGGTGCCGACAAAGGCGTCGACGCGCTCGTTCAAATCGTTGAGAGTATCCATGGGGGCTCGATTCTATGCGATGGTGGCCGGCGGGGTGCCGACAGCGTTGTGCTTGCTAAATCGTTTGACGAGTTGATTTTTCCCCGTCGCGCCATCCGTTAGACCGAAGGGCCGGCGAACGTGAAGGAGCTGTGGTGGCGGGTATTGAGGTGCTATCTTGAATGTCCCGTTTAAAAGAGAGGTGACGCGGTATGGAATTCACAGCAATGTTGGGCTCGATTGGCCTGTGTGTGGGCGCAATCGTTGCCGCCGCGATCATCTACTTGGTGGTCACGGCCATTAAGGGCAAAAGAGCCGAGCGCAAGGAACGCGAAGTGCTTAAGCAGCACCGTGACCAGCAGGACAAGCGCGCACAGAGATAGTTTGTTGAGTTTTGAATCCGTGCGCTAGCTGCGTTTTCGAATCAGGGCGATGTAGAAGCCCTCAAAGTCGCGGCTGGGCGGAATGGTCAGCGTGCCGGGCATTCCGTTGGCGACGGACGAGACGTGGCCGGCGGCGATGGCCTCGGTGAGGGTGTTGCACTCGACGCGCGGCTCTTCGCCAGCTTCCTGAGCACGGCGCGTTTCACTTTCGCTCGGCGTGCCGTCGAGGGGGATAAGCTCGCAGTCCATGTGCTTGTCGAGGGCCTCTTGCAGGGCGTCCTCGTTTTCCTGCGGCATAATCGAACAAGTGGAATAGACGAGCGTGCCGCCCGGCTTGAGGGCGCCCATGGCGCGGTCCAGAAGTGCGCGCTGCGAGCGGGCACACTTGTCAAGCAGCTGCTCGGTCAGGCCGCGCAGGCTCTTTTCGTTGCCGCTGATGACGGTGCCCGTGCCGGTGCAGGGGGCGTCGAGCAGGATACGGTCAAAGCGGAAGAATTCGTCGAGCTCGCGTGCGTCGATACGCATGACGGGCACGTTTTTGGCGCCCTGGCGATGGAGGTTGGCTTCGAGCTTTTCGGCGCGGGGAATGCTCATCTCGCAGGCCGTGAGGTGCGCCTGTCCCTGCGTGAGGGCGGCGATCTGCGTCGTCTTGCCGCCAGGGGCTGCGCACATGTCCAGGATGTCCTCGCCGGTCTGAGCGCCCAACACCAAAGGCGGCATCATGGACGACAGGCTCTGCAGATAGATTTTGCCGTCGCGGTAGATGTCGAGGTCCCACAGGTCGGAAACCTGGGCCTCGGGCAGGATGAAGGCGTCCGGATACCAGGCAACGGTTTGGTGCGCGATGCTGGCCTCGTCGAGTGCGGCGGCGATGTCTTCGGCAGTCGCCTTGAGCGTGTTGGCGCGCAGTGTGACTGGGCGTGTGGCCGCGGCGCCAAAGCCTTCGATCATGAGCTCGGCATCTGTGGGGGCATAGGCGCCGGCGACCGTGTCGACCATAAAGCGCGGCAGGTCGGCGGCGGAGTGTTGGGCGGCAAGCTGGTCGGAAAGCTCGGTAGCGGCAAACTGCCTAAGCTTGAGCTCGGCCTTGACCTGCTTTTTCTGCTTACGACGACGCGGCTTGGACATCCGTCTTTCCTTCCCATTCCATTAAAAGTAGTCAATTTGGGACGGGGCTATTTTAACTACCCGTCCGTTTCGGCAGGCGTTGCAGTTAAATTTGGGACGGGGTAGCTAAAATAGCCCCGTCCCAAATTGACTACTCTGCCTTGGCGTTGGCCTAGTACTGGCTCTCGTGCTTGCTGAAGAAGTCGAAGCGCGGGGGCAGCGGCTTCACGCGGTGCTCGCCGGGCTTCTCGCCCAGGCTCTCCACAAACTCGTCCGTGGAGGCAAAGATGTTATCCCAGCTAAAGAAGGCGACCGAATCGACGTCGAAGTACTCGCAGATGAGCTCGCAGCCGGCCGGGACGATGCCGTGCATGAGCACGGTCGCCACGCGCAGCTCGGTAAAGGCGTCGACGAGGGCCTGCGTCATTGCGGCGTTGGCTGACTCGCCCTCGAGCTTGTTGGCGGCCTTGGAGGCGTCGCTCCAGCGCTTGTTGGCGGCACGCAGGTAGTCATCGCACACGGCAAGCGCGCGGTGCGTCTCGAACTTGTACATGGCCTGCTCAAAGGCAAGGGCGGCTTGCTCGGCGGCTTCGACCACGGTGGCGGAGGCTGCACCGGCGGGGATGCAACCGTTGCGATAGGGGCTCTCGTCGCCCTCCTTGATGGCGACGCCGTAGAAGCAGCTGCGGGCCAGGCGGTTGAAGACGCCGGTCAAAAGGGCGCTCTCCTTAAGGGCCGGGTCGATAACGCGCTTGTCGTCGCAGGCACGCACCTCGTTGCCGTCCTTGTCCTTGCCGGTCACGCGCGTGTCGTATGCCTTGGGGCTAAAGCTTACCGGCTTCTCGGATAGGCCGAGCGCCAGCCAATGTGCACGCATCTGCTCGCAGGTGTAGTGGTTGAGCAGGTCGTCTGCCGGCGGGGGAGGCGTCTGCGAGGACGAGCTCGCTTTTTTGCCCATGTAGAGCAGGTGGTAGCAGGCGCTGACGGTGCTCTGCGTGAGGCCCCAGCCCAGGGCCTCCCACATGGCGGTCTGCGCGATGCAGTAGAAATAAATGTTGTCCTGACCGATGAACTGGTAGATCTGTGCGTCATCCGAGCACCACCAGTCGCGCCAGTCGAGCGAGCTGTGCTGGTAGGTGGGCGCGGGGACCTGCGTGGAATCGGCGGCGGGCTCGCCCATGAGGGCGGCATCCTGGGCGGCGACGCCCTCGGTCACGCCGGCGGCCTTGGCATCGCGTGCGAGCACGGTGCGCGTATAGCTGATGGGCGCCCACAGGCTCTCGGGCCAGCACCAGCAGGTGACGTCGTTCACGCCGTCGACCTCGGGCACCGGAACGCCCCAGTCGATGTTGCCGGTGATACGGAAGGGCACGAGCGCCTTGCCGCTGCGGAAGCGCACGCCGCCGTTGGCGAGCACCGCGTGGGCGTCGTCGCGCTCCTTCCAGCTGGGGAAGGTGACGGTAAAGCTGCTCTTGTTGCCCTCGGGCTCCAGCACGGTGTGCTCGGGCAGCTGGTCCTCGACGGCGTCGAAGGCTTCGCGGAACTTGTTCTGAATGTAGAGCTGAGCCGGCAGCAGCCACTCCTCCATGGTCTTGGAGACCACGGAGCGAACCTGCGGGTTTTGGGCGAGCTTGGCGGTGTAGGTCTTCATAAAGTCGAGGTAGGCCGGCAGGTCGAAGTAGAGGTTGTCGACCGGGCGCAGCTCGGGCACCTCGCCGGTGAGCTGGCTCTTGGGCGCGATGAGCTCCTCGGGCTCAAACTGGTGACCCAGGTCGCACTCGTCGGCATAAGCCTTCTCGGACTTGCAGCCCTGGATGGGGCAGCGGCCGATCACCTGGCGGCCGTTGAGGAACGTGCCGGCCTTGGCGTCGTAGAACTGCAGCGTGGAGCGCTTGGAGATGGTGCCCTGCTCGTGCAGGCGCTCGATAATCTCGGCGGTCACCTCGTTGTGAATCTGGGCCGCCGGCTCAAGGCCCGAGCCGCCGTAGATGTCGCAGCTGATGTTGTAGTTGTTGAGGGTTGCGGCCTGGCGGGAGTGATTGGACTCGACGTACTCGCTAATGGACTTGTCGTAGCCCTCGTTCTCCTTGAGCTTGCGGTAGCTCTCCATGATGGGCGATCCGTAGCAGTCGGTTCCCGAGGTGAAGATGACATTCTCGCGGCCCAGGCGGTCGCGCAGGAAGCGGGCGAAGAAGTCGGCCGGGACAAAGACGCCGCCGACGTGGCCAAAGTGAAGGCCCTTGTTGCCGTAGGGCTCGCCGGCGGTAACGATGGCGCGGCGAGGCCAGCTGGGACGGTCGTTCATGGAGTATTTGGATGCCATGGGACTCCTTCGCATATAGTAAGGGCGCGGCCGGGCGCAAGGCCTGGCGACGCGGTGGTCAATTCGTGCATATCGTTCGACATTATCGCACATGCGGACGGGTACGTGGCAGGGGCGCTATCCTAAGATGCTATGAATGAGATTTCCAACATACATGCGTTTGAGGACGAGGATTTTCTGCACGCCTGCTTTGTGTGGGGGATGGCCGTGCTCGGCGCATTTGCCGTGTGCCTGGTGCCGGTGTTTATGCTGATGAGCGGGCCCGCTGACCTGGATGCGGCTGACGCGGGCGGTTGGACGGCCGTCTTGGGCTGGATAGTCGGCTTGGCTGCGGTTTCGGCGGCGTCATTTGCCGTGCACGAGCTGGTGCACGGTGTGTTCTTTAAGCTGTTTGCGCCCGCCGGTGCGCATGTGACCTTTGGGGCAAATCTCGAAACCTGCATGATTTACGCCTGCGCCGAGGGCGTGGTGTATTCGCGCCGGCGGTACGTGGTGGTTTGCCTGGCGCCGACGGTTGTTGTGACGGCAGCGTTTGCCCTAGGGTTTGCGCTCTCGGACTATCCGCTGCTGTGCTACCTGGCGGCTGGTCTGCACTTGTCGGGCTGTGTGGGCGACTGGTATTACGTGCGGACCATTCTGCGCGACCGTCGCATTGTCGCCTGCGAGGACACATCCTTTGGCGTGCGCTTCTTCGCAAGATAGTCTTTTTGGGATGATTTTTCTGGGACGGGGATTAAAAAATCATTAGGTACGCAATGATTTTTTAATCCCCGTCCCAGAAAAATCATTGTGGGAGAGGAGATGTTGATGAAGCCGTTGCTGCTGCATGCTTGCTGTGCGCCGTGCTCGCTGGAGCCGGTTCGCCTGCTGCGCGAGGAAGGGTTTGAGCCCACGATTTGCTGGACCAACCCCAATATTCAGCCGCGCGATGAATGGCAGCGCCGCTTGGATGAGCTGCTCCGGTGGTGTGCCGATGGCGGCATCGAGCTCATCGAGGCGGGGGAGGACCGCGATCGATGGGAGACCGGCGTGGCACCGCTGGGTTCCGATCGGCCCCGTCGCTGTCGTGCGTGCTATGCCTTGCGCTTGGCCGAGGCGTGCCGTGTGGCCCAGGAGCGCGGGTTTGAGTTTGTGGGCACGACGCTCGCCGTCTCGCCGTATCAGCTGTTCGAGACCTGCAATGATGTGTTGGAGCGCTTGGCAGCGGCACATGGGCTCGTCCCGGTCATTCGCGATTTTCGCCCGTATTACCCCGAGGCCACCCGTCGTTCGCGCGAGCTTGGCATGTATCGACAGAATTATTGCGGCTGCCGATTCTCGGCCGTCGAGGCGGCCATGGACCGCGCCCGCATTCGCGACGAGCGCAAGGCTGCCAAAAAGTAGTTCATTTGGGACGTCAGCCTGCTAGGATGTAGAGCGGACTTTAGCTATATAAGGAGTATCCGACGTGTCTATGCGTACCGATGATTTTGACTACAACCTTCCTGAGGAACTGATCGCCCAGGCTCCTGCCGATCCGCGCGACTCCTGCCGCCTGCTGGTGGTGGATCGCAAGGGCTCTCAGGCGGGAACGCCGCTGGAGCACGGCGGTACCGTTGAGCACCGCATCTTCCGCGACATCATCGACTATATCGAGCCGGGCGATGTGCTCGTCATCAACAAGACGCGCGTGATGCCGGCCCGCCTGATCGGTCGCAAAGCCGGCTCGGGCGGCGTGGTCGAGACGCTGCTGCTCAAGCGCCGCGAGGATGTTGACCCGCTGGGTCACGTTTGGGAGTGCCTGGTCAAGCCGGGCAAGCGTCTGAAGCCCGGTGCTCAGATTGAGTATCGCGCCGGTGGCGCCCATGCGCCCGAGGGCGCGCCCGTGGTGCTGACGGCCGAGGTCATCGACTTTGTCACCGATAGCCGTGGCGGCCGTCTGGTGCGCTTTGAGCCGGCCGGTTGCAATGCTGCCGGCGAGCCGCGCACGCTCGACGAGGCCATCCACGCCGCCGGTCACGTGCCGCTGCCGCCCTACATTACCGATTACGAGGGCGATCCCGAGAAGTACCAGACTGTCTACGCCATGAAGGAGGAACATTCGGCCGCCGCTCCCACGGCGGGTCTGCACTTTACGCCCGAGCTCATGGCTGCCATCGAGGCCAAGGGTGCCAAGTTTGCCGCCGTCGAACTCGAGGTGGGCATCGACACCTTCCGTCTGGTGGAGGAGGACGACCCTACGCAGCACGTCATGCACACCGAGCGCTACCACGTATCGCAGGAGGTGGTCGACGCCGTGCATAAGGCTAAGGCCGAGGGGCATCGCGTGATCGCCGTCGGTACCACGGCGGTGCGCTCGCTCGAGAGCGCGTTTGACGCGGACGCGCCGGTGTCCGATCCGGCTGTGACGGCGCGCTATTTTGAGGGCCGTGAGGACGGCGCCGACACGCTCGGCCGCGGTGACATCGTGGTGCGCGAGAACGCGACGACGCAGCTCTACCTCATGCCTGGCTCGACCTATCACGTGGTCGACGCGCTGATCACGAACTTCCACGTGCCGCGCTCCACGCTCATGATGCTCGTAAGCGCGCTTGCCTCCCGCGACCAGATCATGGATGCCTACGCCGCCGCCATCGAGGAGCGCTACCGCTTCTTCAGCTTTGGTGACGCAATGCTCATTTGTTAGTTACGCGGTTCTACGAACCGCGTAACGGCTCGACGCTGCAAACGCCCCTAAGCGGCAATCTGACGTTCGATCGTCGGGCATGACCAGAAGGTCAATGCCCTCCTCTTTCACGTCACCTTGCTCGCTTAGGGGCGTTTTCGCTGACTTCGCCAAAACATTGGCGTTGCCGTGGTTGTTGCTGTAGTCGTTGGGGACGTTCTTAAATGACTAGTCAAAGGGGATACTCTTGCAGCGCTTGGCATTTGGGTAGTCGTTGGGGACGTTCTTGAATGACTAGTTGTTTAAGAACGTCCCCAATGACTGCCTTGCATCAATCAAAAAGTTGCGGTGAGATAGTTCTTGAATTGGCCTTTTTGAGGGCTAGATAGGAACTATCTCACCGCAACTGCGTTGGGGCGTTTTTGGGAACTGGCTTACTTGCTCATGAACAGCCAGATTGCGATGATCACCAGGATTGCGGCGATGATGCAGGCGATGGCTCCGGTGAATTTGATGCGTGAGTCGCGGGTTCGCTTGCGCACGTCGTCTTCGGCGGCCTCGAGTTGGGCAACTTCGCGCTCGGTCTCGGTATGCTCGGCCTTGTCGCGTGCCAAGGACCCGGCGAGTGATTCGGTGATCTCGGGATGGTCATGCACCTCGGTCGCCTGCTCGATAATCGACTGCGCATGTGCGGCATCTGCCCGGGCGTTTGCGATGGCCTGCTCTTGCTCGCGGCGTGCCTTGTCCTGTGTGGCGATCTTTTCGCGCAGCTCGCGCTGGCGCGTCGCGGCGGCAGTTTTTGCGGACTGCAGCTCGTCGCGCGCGGCATCTGCCTCAGCCGTTACGGCCTGGTGCGCGCGTTTAGCGTCGGCGATGGGGGCCTGTGCCTGCTCGACGGCCTGCTCGGCGGCGGCAAGTGAATGCTCAAGATCGGCAGTCACGCGCGGAATATCTTCCTCGGCCTTGCGGAGGGCGTCGGCAGCGTCGGAGATTTGCATAGACAACTCGTTGGTGCGTACGGTGTAATTGGCGGGATTTGCCGAAGGGTTGCGCTGCAGCTCGGCATACTCGCGACGCAAGGTCTCGAGCTGTGCGCGCGTAGCATCGGCAGTTTGTCGTGCGGTGGCGACACCGGCATCGCGCTCAGCCTTCACTTTGTCGCGGATACGCTTGGAATCCTCAAGGCGACGAACGAGGCGGTTGCCGGTCTCGCGCGAGCTCGCCTCGCGGGCTTCCACGGCGTCGAGTGCAGCCTTCAGGCGGAGCTCGGTCGCATCGTCCTCTGCCTTCATTTGCTCGAGCTGACCCTTGAGCTCCGTCGCTTTGGCGGCATGGGCATCACGGTTACTTTCAGCTGCCGCAGCGGTCTTTTGTGCCGCGGCAATCGCCTGGCGTTGATCGGCGATGATCTGATCGTAGCGGCCTGCGATGTCCTGGCGCGTCTCGAGCTCCTCTGCCTGGTCGGCGATGCGCTGCTCAAGCTCGGCTAAATGGGCGCGGGCATCGGCGAGTGCTTTCTTGGCGGCGTTCATCTCGCGCATGGCCGACGCGCCCTGGGCGATAAAAGTGCCCACGGCGTTAGCGGTGTTTGAGACGGCGCTCCCCAGGTCGCGACTCGTGGCGGAAGCATGCGAGGTGGTCGGGTGCGCGGCCTCGGCGGCATTCGTATCGGCAGTCTGCGGCGCGGCGATATTGCCGGTGCCGCCTTCGATCACAGAAAAGCCCGCTGCATGCGGGTCGACCGCGTCGGCGCCGATCGTGGGGTGCTCGAGTTGCAGGAACGAGGGCATGGTGCTGCCCTGGTCGGCAACCGGGGTCTCGCCGGGCACAAACGTCGAGGCAGCCTCGGCGGCTTCCTCTTCCTCGGCGTCGACATCGGCATCGGCGACAGCGTCCTTCATCGCTTTGACGGCATCCATCATGGAGTCCATGACGGCGTCGAGCTCTTCTTCCGAAGACACCTCGATGGGGCCCGCTGCTTGCGGAGCGTTCTCGGCCTTGGGCTCAGTATCGTTCGGGTCCGGCTGCTCTAGCTGCTCTTCTTTGTCTTGGTCTGCGGCAACATTTGCGTCTGCGGCCTCGACTGCGGCGGCAGGAGCCTTCTCGACAGAGGCATCAATGCCGCCATCGCTGCTGGTAGAAGTATCGCAGTCGTCAATGGTGTCTGCGGAATCATCAATATGCTGTTGAGTCTGGGGGTCCAGCTCGTCTGTCATAGGCATGTGCTCCTCATCGTTGTTTGTCACCCTATGATAAAGTCTCGCGCCGACATCCCGCGCGCCGCAGCAAAGTTTCAAAACGTGTTCGATGGCTCGCGTCGATAGCAAAAACTCGGCCTCTATATTCAGTTTGCGCTTGACATTCCCTTCGCCGAAAGACGTTGCGCCGTTCGCCCGCTGTGTCCTTTATTTTTCACTTGAACACGCTAAAGTTGCATTTCAGCTTTTGGCGCGTGAAGTTGGATGCGCGCAGTCGGCGGGCGTGCCCGTCGCGATTCGAAAGGACTTTGTATGGGACTTTTCACTGGTAAGACCGTGATCGTCACCGGCGGCGGCAAGGCCACGCTCAAGGACGGTTCCGCCGGCTCCATCGGCTACGGCATCGATATCGCTTTTGCCAAGGAGGGCGCGAACCTCGTTATCACCGGTCGCAACGTCGCCAAGCTCGAGGCCGCCAAGGAGTCTCTCGAGGCTGAGTACGGCGTCAAGGTTCTGCCTGTTCAGGCCGATGTCTCGGCTGGTCAGGACAACGAGGCCGTCGTCCAGAACGTTATCGACAAGGCGATTGAGGAGTTCGGTCGCATCGACGCCGTCGTCAACAACGCTCAGGCCAGCGCCTCGGGTGTGACCATCGCCGACCACACTATGGACCAGTTTAACCTGGCCATTTACTCTGGCCTGTATGCCACCTACCTGTACATGCAGAAGGCCTATCCGCACCTGAAGGAGACCAAGGGCTCCGTGGTCAACTTTGCCTCGGGCGCCGGCCTGTTTGGCAACTACGGCCAATGCAGCTACGCCGCCGCCAAGGAAGGCATCCGCGGCTTGACCCGCGTTGCCGCCAACGAGTGGGGCAAGGACGGCATCAACGTCAACATTGTGTGCCCGCTTGCCTGGACTGCTGCGCTCGAGAACTTCCAGGACGCCTATCCCGAGGCGTTTAAGGCCAACGTCCACATGCCGCCGGCAGGCCACTACGGCGACGTCGAGAAGGAGATCGGCCGCGTGGTCGTTCAGCTCTGCGGCCCCGACTTTAAGTATATGAACGGCGAGACCGTCACCCTCGAGGGCGGCATGGGCCAGCGGCCCTAAGAGTTACGGCGTTTTACCAAACGCCGTAACGGGCCGACGCTGCGCGGTCACCAGGGCGACAACTTGTCATTCAAAGTGGGCGGCATGACCAGAAGGTCTATGCCGCCCTCTTTTCATGCCAACTTGTTCGCCCTGGCGACCGCTCGCTGACGTTGCCAGGGCATCGGCGTTTGCGTTGCTGACGGAAAGTGGCCATTGGGGACGTTCTTAAATGACTAGTCGAAAGGGACACTCTTGCCGGCACTTGGGGACAGTCCCTGAGTGCCGGCAGATTGGGACACTCCTTTGTAAGATGGCGCTGAAGACTGTCCCCGACGGCTAGTCGTTTAAGAACGTCCCCAATGACTATGACCCCTTTGCACCAGTTTCTGTCGAGTCGGTGCTTCTTGCGGGTTGCCCGTATAATGGTCTGCGTATGAACCGCAAGCAAGGAGTTCCAGTTTATGGACCAGAGCCTTTTTAAATTCGACCTGATCGCCGAGGATCCGACGACGCACGCGCGCGCCGGCGTGCTGCACACCCCGCACGGTGACATCGAGACGCCGATCTTTATGCCCGTGGGCACCAAGGCAAACGTCAAGGGCATCCCCACCGAGACCGTTAAGCAGCTCGGTGCGCAGATCGTGCTCGCCAACACCTACCACCTGTCCATGCGTCCCGGCGAGGACACCATCGCCGAGCTGGGCGGACTGCACAAGTTTATGAACTGGCACGGCCCCATCCTCACCGACTCGGGCGGCTTCCAGGTGTTCAGCCACAACGACGCCGTCAAGCTCACCGACGAGGGCGTGCGCTTTATCGTCAACGATTACGACGGTCGCCACGTGTTCTGGACGCCCGAGGACAACATGGAAATCGCCATGAAGCTCGGTTCCGACATCTGCATGCAGCTCGACCAGTGCCCGGGTTATCCCGCCGCGCGTGCCTACGTCGAGCGCGCCGTTGAGCTGTCGAGCATGTGGGCCGAGCGCTGCTATAAGGCCCACACCCGTGATGACCAGGCGCTCTTTGGCATCGTCCAGGGTGGCATGCATCTGGACCTGCGCCTGCGCTCGCTGCGTCACCTGGAGGAGTGCGGCGACTTCCCGGGCTACGGCATTGGTGGCTACTCGGTGGGCGAGGACCACGAGACCATGTTCGAGACGCTGGCGCCGCTGGTTTCCGAGTACATGCCTAAGCACAAGCCGCGCTACCTCATGGGCGTCGGCAACCCTACCACGCTCGTGCGCGGCGTTGGCGTGGGCATCGACATGTTCGACTGCGTGCTGCCGACGCGCACCGGCCGCATGGGTACGGCGTTCTCCAGTGAGGGTCGCCTCAACTTCCGCAACGCGCGCTTTGCGCACGACGACGGCCCCATCGACCCCACCTGCACCTGCCCGGTGTGCACGGGCGGCTACAGCCGCGCGCTCATCCGCCACATGGTCACGCAGAAGGAGATGCTCGGCGGTATTCTGCTGTCGATGCACAACATCTACTACCTGCTCAACCTTATGCAGCGTGCTCGCCAGGCCATTATCGAGGGCCGCTACGGCGCGTTTGTGAGCGACTGGATGAACAGTCCTGCGGCGGTGGACTACTAAGAGCTGCGGGCGTGCTTGCAGAGCGCGGGCAACGGCAAGGGGCGAGCGCCGGCCGGTCGTCACGTTCGCTAAGACCGTCTGCGCAACCGCTGACCGATAGCTTGCAAGCGCTTGATGCATCGTGGGTACCATACCGAATGGTTGATGTTCGGGCGGGTGTTTGGCGCATGGCGTCGACCCCGCCCGTTTTCTTTTTCTCGATAGGAGTACCCATGATTAAGAACGAGAATGCCGAGGGCGAGCCTGCCTACGACGAGACGTACCGCCGCGGTCCCGTGGTCATGCGCGGCCCCATGATTCCTAAGGACAACACCTACGCCAACCTGCTGGCGCCCGAGGACTCGACCGACTGGCTGCATGCCGACCCCTGGCGCGTACTGCGCATTCAGGCAGAGTTTGTCGATGGCTTTGGCGCACTGGCCGAGCTTGGACCTGCGGTGACCATCTTCGGTAGCGCCCGCACGCCCAAGACCGATCCGCTCTACAAGGCGGCGCGCACGGTCGGGCGCAAGATTGCCCAGCGCGGCGTGGCGGTTATCACCGGTGGCGGTCCCGGCATCATGGAAGCGGCCAACAGGGGAGCGGCGAGCGTCAACGGCAAGTCAGTTGGTTTGGGCATTGAGCTGCCGCACGAGCATGGGCTCAACAAATATGTGAACCTCGGTATGGACTTCCGTTACTTCTTTGTGCGCAAGACCATGTTCGTCAAATACAGCTCGGGTGCTATCGTGTTTCCCGGCGGTTTTGGCACGCTCGACGAGATGTTCGAGGTGCTCACGCTGGTGCAGACGCACAAGGTCAAGCGCATGCCGCTCGTTTTGGTAGGCACCGAGTACTGGCAGGGCCTGTTCGACTGGCTCAACGGCCCGGTAATGGACGCCGGTATGATCAGCCCGCTCGATCCGGAGCTTGTTCACATTACCGAGGACCTCAACGAGGCCGTCGACATTGCCCTAAGTGGGCTGATGTAGGGCGAGCGTGCCTGTTGTTGTAGTAATGAGAACGGCAGATTGATGCTATTTAACATCAGTCTGCCATCTATACTGGGTATACTGATGCAAAAGACGAGGGCGAGGAGGTCGCGTATGTCTACTGCAACGGTTAAGCCTACGACGGTTCGCATCGAAGAAGGGCTCAAGGAGCAGGCGACTGAGTTCTTGGATTCGGTCGGCCTCAGCCTCAATTCCTATCTCAATCTTGCCGTTCGGCAGCTGGTAAATCAGCGAAAGATTCCTTTTGAGATTGTAGGAAGGGCGGAAGTGCCCAACGAGGCGACGAGGCGTGCCATGGTAATCGCCGAAGCTCATGAGTTGGGGATTTTGCCGGACGATAGCCCGTCATTCAGCGACGCTGATGAGCTTATATCGTTCCTCGATGAGGGCTAGCGATGTTTGAGATTAAAGTCGAGGCTCAGTTTAAGGTGGATTACAAACGGACGATGCGCATCCATCCGCAGCTAAAGAGTGAGTTTAAAGCGGCGGTTGCAGAGCTTGCGGCCCATGGGTCGCTTCCAGCGGAGTACGGCGCCCACGAGCTCTCAAACCCGGGCGGAAACTACAACGGTCACATCGATTTTCACCTATCCGATGGCTTGGTCGATGTGGTCGTTCTGTACTTGCCACATAAGACTAATCCTGTGATCCGACTGGTCAGAATGGGCTCGCATGAGGAGCTGTTCCAGGGTCCGCTGGGCTGATCGCCGATTTCCAAGTTGCGGTGAAATAGGGACTGATTTGCGGCTGATAAGCCAAAAACAGTCCCTATTTCACCGCAACTGATGTGGACGTCCCTAGCGAGTTGGCTGGTAGCGCGGGCAGTAGCTGATGGCGATGGCGTCGACGCCTACGTGGGTGGCGATGGTGCAGCCGATGGGGCCGGTGCCGGCGTCTACGTAGTTCTGGCCTGCGAGCGCCTGGTTGACGAGCTCGTGCTCCTCGGCGGCGCCGGTCGTGAGTACGCGCACGCTCGAACCCGGGTGTTCAGCCAAAAACGCGAGGCAGTCGGCCATGGTGTTGGCGACGATGCGCTTGGCGCCGCGGCCCTTCTTGATGGCCTTGATCTCGCCCGATTTCCACTCCGGCGAAACGGCTAGGCGAATTTTGAGCATTTGCGTGAGCTGGCCGGCGAGTTTAGGTGCGCGGCCGTTCTTAACGAGGTTCTCGAGCGTGCGGGGAATCAGCAGCAGGTGGGCGTCGGGCAGCGTCGCGCGGATCTGCGCCTCAGTCTCGTCCAGGCTGCGGCCGTCCTCGCGCATGGCAAGCGCGTACTCCACCAGCAGGCCCTCGGCGCCCGAGCCGGTGCGCGAATCGATGCAGCGCACGTCGAGCTCGTGCGTTTCGGCCGTCAGGCTGGCGTTGGCATAGCAGGCGGACCACTCGCTGCACAGCGAGATAAAGATGGCGCTGTCGTGGCCGTCGGCGCGCACGCGGTCAAAGAGTGCCTTGAACTCGCCGGCGCTCGGCTGCGAGGTGTGCGGCAGTTGCTCGGAACCGGCCATGCGCGCGACGTACTCCTGGGCGGTAATCTGCACCTGGTCGAGCAGGTCCTCGCCCTCGATAATCACATGCAGCGGAATCACGTAAATGCCGAGCTCTTGGGCGCGGGCGGGGGAGATGTCCGACGTGGAGTCGGTTATGATGGCAAAAGACATAATTGCACCTTTCGTTGGGGCGCTTGCGCGCCGCCTTCTGAGAGCAAAGTGCGACAAGTATAGTAGAGTCGTTCCACATTACTAGGTTCAATTGTTGAATAGTCAACAGTTTGAAGTGTCGGTGTGGAAATCGTCAACTGGGGAAGAGGAATGCCGATGGAGGCACTGGAGATATGCAGGCGGCCGGCCGTGCTATTTGATTTCGATGGCACGGTGGCCGATACGGGCCGGGCGGTGATGACCTCGACGCGCAAGACGCTGGCTGCGCGCGGGTTTTCGGAGGCGCAGATGGGTGACCTGCGTCGCATGATCGGGCCGCCCCTGTGGAAGAGCTTCCACGACTTTTACGGCTTTACGCGCGAGGAATCGCTCGTGGTGGCCGACGAGTACCGCGCCTTTTTTGACGAGCTGGGGCCGGAGGAGTACCCCGTGTTCGATGGGATTCCCGAGCTGCTGGATGGGTTGACCGCCCAGGGCAAGCGTATGGCCGTGGCGACGTCGCGCATGGAGGCGAAGTGCATCGATATGGTGCATGAGCTGGGGCTTTGCCAGTTCGAAGCCGTGGTTGGCATGAATCCGCCGCAGGGGCGCGAGACCAAGGCAGATTCGGTTCGCGATGCGCTGGCGGCGCTCGGTGCGACGGCCGACGAGGCCGTGATGATCGGCGACCGCTTTAACGATCGATATCGG
>OBYW01000299.1_pt1 | contig 31020 bp, 25 predicted proteins | sample 1476841 | NCBI WGS metagenome assembly OBYW01 (sample SAMEA2580222, study PRJEB22360) | human gut metagenome | biome: human gut; feature: human-associated habitat; material: faeces | place: Denmark | collected 2008/2010
CGAAGTTCCAGTCCGCCAGCAATCGGGTGATTTTCGACCTGCCGTTCAACCCGGATCTGCTGGAGCAGCGTATCGGCCGTCTTGACCGTATCGGCCAGGCTCACGATATTCAGATCCACGTTCCCTATCTGGAAAGAACCGCCCAGTCGGTGCTGGTGCGCTGGTATCACGAAGGCCTGGACGCGTTCGAGCACACCTGCCCGACCGGCCGAACCGTCTACGACAGCGTGCATAACGAACTGATCAACTATCTTGCCACGCCGGAAAATACCGACGGCTTTGACGACCTGATCAAAGCCTGCCGCCAGCAGCATGAAGCGCTGAAAGCGCAGCTGGAACAGGGCCGCGACCGTCTGCTGGAGATCCACTCCAACGGCGGAGAAAAAGCCCAGCAGCTTGCGGAAAGCATTGAAGAACAGGATGACGACACCAGCCTGATCGCCTTCTCCATGAACCTGTTTGATATCGTCGGCATCAACCAGGACGATCGCGGTGAGAATCTGATTGTCCTGACCCCCTCCGACCATATGCTGGTCCCGGATTTCCCGGGCCTGCCGGAAGATGGCTGCACCATTACCTTTGAGCGTGACGTCGCCCTGTCCCGCGAAGACGCGCAGTTCATCACCTGGGAGCATCCGCTGATTATCAACGGTCTGGATCTGATCCTCTCCGGCGATACCGGCAGCAGCACCATTTCGCTGCTGAAGAATAAAGCGCTGCCGGTAGGTACTCTGCTGCTGGAGCTGATTTACGTCGTTGAAGCGCAGGCGCCGAAGCATCTGCAGCTCAACCGCTTCCTGCCGCCGACGCCGGTGCGCATGCTGCTCGACAAAAACGGCAACAACCTCGCCGGTCAGGTGGAGTTCGAAAGCTTCAACCGTCAGCTGAGCGCGGTTAACCGCCACACCGGCAGCAAGCTGGTCAACGCCGTCCAGCAGGACGTCCACGCGATTTTACAGCAGGGCGAAGGCCAGGTAGCCAAAGCGGCCCAGGCGCTGATCGACGCCGCGCGTAAAGAAGCCGACGATAAGCTGACGGCCGAGCTGTCGCGCCTTGAAGCGCTGCGCGCCGTGAACCCGAACATCCGCGATGATGAACTGGCGGCTATCGAGAGCAACCGTCAGCAGGTTATGGACGCGCTGGCGCAGGCGGGCTGGCGCCTGGATGCGCTGCGCTTAATCGTGGTCACCCACCAGTAACGGAACGCGAATATGGCGATGGAAAACTACAATCCGCCGCAGGATCCCTGGCTGGTTATTCTCTACCAGGATGAGCACATTATGGTGGTCAACAAGCCAAGCGGCCTGTTGTCCGTGCCGGGCCGGCTTGCCGAGCACAAAGACAGCGTGATGGCGCGCGTTCAGCGCGACTTCCCGCAGGCCGAGTCGGTGCACCGGCTGGATATGGCGACCAGCGGCGTGATTGTGGTGGCCCTGACCAAAGCGGCAGAGCGCGAGCTGAAGCGGCAGTTCCGCGAACGGGAGCCGAAAAAGCAGTACGTCGCCCGCGTCTGGGGGCATCCGGAGAAAACCGAGGGTCTGGTGGATTTACCGCTGATTTGCGACTGGCCGAACCGGCCAAAGCAGAAGGTGTGTTACGAAACCGGCAAAGCGGCGCAAACCGAGTATGAAGTGCTGGAGTTGGCGGCGGACAACACCGCCCGCGTGCGCCTGAAGCCGATTACCGGGCGTTCGCATCAGCTGCGCGTGCATATGCTGGCGCTGGGCCATCCGATTCTTGGCGACCGCTTTTATGCGTCGCCGGAAGCGCTGGCCATGGCGCCGCGTCTGCTGCTGCACGCCGAAACGCTGACCATCACCCACCCCGCTTTCGGTAATACGATGACGTTTCGCGCGCCGATCGACTTCTGACCGTACCTCTCTGTCCCGGGTCGTGCCGCCAGCGGCTCACCCGGGCTACTCCTCGCTCATCAATGCCGCGGAAAACGGGCGTCAGTCGCGGGCAAACCACGCATCAATCATCTGCTCAACGCGGGCCACAACCTGCCCGGTGTCATGACGGCGGCTGCGCGCGCAGGCGTGCGCGGGCTCGTCGCACAGCAGGCAGCGGCGCTGGTTCTCCCCCATTGACTGACGGCCAACCAGGCCATTTTTCGGGCAAATGACGTCAATATCCCACAGGCGGCCCAGCGGATGAGTATGCTCGAGGTCGGTACAGAAGGCTTTGATTTCACTGGCGGCGTGATCGACGCACCACAGCGCTTCCGGCCCGGTCGGCAGCCACAGCACCTGGCGATCCAGCGTCTGCCAGCGGTGTTTCCACAGCATCTGATCGCAGGCCTGCAGCGCCACCCCCATCATATTACGGTAGCGAATGCTGTCTTTCACCGCGCCCGGCGTCACCAGGGTCAGCGAAATCACCGGCCGCTGATAATGGGCTAACCAGTCGGCCTGGCGCGCGGCGCGCTGCTCTTTCGCCGCCAGCAGCGCTTCCATGCTTACTCCCTCACGGGCGAGAGTATCCACTGACATTTGTTTCTCTCCTCACTTAATAAAAGGCAGCGGACAGGCTGCCGTCGCAGTCGCGAATAATGGCGCTGATTGTATCGCTAAACGATCCCTGTTTTGGAGACGGGGCGCAGATATTTTCTGCGCCATTTAGCACGAAAAAGCAGACTTAGCGGTTATAAAAAAGTTAAATCAGGCCAGAAAGTGACTGAGGAACAGCAGACCCAGCGAAACATTAATCGCGCCGCCGATCCGGGTTGCGATCTGCGCGAACGGCATCAGGTTCATGCGGTTGCCGGAGGTCAGAATCGCCACGTCGCCGGTACCGCCCTGACCGCTCTGGCAGCAGGAGACAATCGCCACGTCAATCGGGTACATGCCAATCTTTTTGCCGACCAGGAAACCGGTCGCCACCAGCGCCGTTACGGTGCTGATAATCACCAGCAAATTGGTCACGGTAAAGGCGTTGACCAGCTCCTGCCACGGGGTGATCGCCACGCCGACGGCAAACAGAATCGGATAGGTGACCGCCGTGCGGAAGAACTTATACACCATCTGCGAACCTTCCTGCAGGCGCGGAGAGACGCCGTTCACCAGCTTCAGCAGCACCGCGAGGAACAGCATGCCCACCGGCGCGGGCAGGCCGATGGTCTTCTGCCCCAGCATACCCAGCATATAAAGCAGCACCGCCAGCAGCGCGCCGGAGGCCAGCGTTGTCACGTCCATTTTGCCCTCGGCGGGCGTTTCGCGATGCGTCTCGTTGCGGCGGTTCGGCATCAGCTGCCCCTCCCCGGTCAAATGCGGGAAACGCTTGCCCAGCTGGTTCAAACAGCCGGAGATAACGATCGCCGTCAGGCTGCCCAGCATTACCATTGGCAGCACGCGCCCAAGCGCCACGCCCTGATCCATATGCATCAGCGCGGCGTAGCCAATCGACAGCGGGATCGCCCCCTCGCCAACGCCACCGGCCATGATCGGCAGGACGATAAAGAAGAACACCTGAAACGGCTCCAGCCCCAGCGCGGTACCGACGCCGACGCCGACCACCATGCCGACGATTTCGCCGCACAGCATCGGGAAGAAAATCCGCAGAAAACCCTGAATCAGCGTGGTGCGGTTCATGCTCATAATGCTGCCGACGATAATGCAGCAGATATAAAGATAAAGAATGTTGGTCGACTTGTAGAATTTGGTGGTCGACTCCACTACCACCTCCGGCAGCAGGCCGTAATGCACCAGCGCAGAAGGGATAAAGGTCGCGCAGATGGCCGCCGCGCCGAGCTTGCCGAGTACCGGCAGCCGTTTACCAAATTCGCCGCAGGCAAAGCCGAAAAAGGCCAGCGTCGCTACCATCACGACGATATCGCTCGGCAGCTTGCCGCCCAGGCAGTCCAGCGCGATCAGGCCGCCGGCCAGCAAAAAGAGCGGCAGCGGGATAATACCGACTTTCCAGTTATCGAGGATATGCCACCAGCGCTGCTTAAGCGCGGGTTTCGGCGTATTAATAGGGTCGATGGTTGCAGAGAATGCATTGTCTGTGGTGCTCATAATTAAGCCCTCTGGTTATTATTACTTTTCAGGTTAGAGGGCCACGTGCGGAGTTAATGTGAGGATCGGCAGATTAAAAAAGAAGTTTTAATGGTCACTATGGTTTTTATGGTTTCTATTATTATTGTGAAACCGCTCTGATTTATTGCCGTGGTTTTTAAGGTTTTTAAATCCAGCGCCTGATTAACCTTGATAAATTCCCCGCCAGCGGATAATTGTGGTTCCCGGACGCTCTTGTGACGTTCACCGGTTTCCCTCAGCCACGATGCCGGCAGCGAAAAAATGATACGCTGCCGTATCCCTGATACTGTGCATTATACTTATGAAGGTTTCATTCCAGTTTAAGCTGTTCATTTCGCTGGTCGCTTTTTTCTCAGTGCTGTTTGCGCTGCTGGGCGTGTATTACTATTTCGACGCCAGCCATCAGCTTTATCAGGAAATGAGCGCCCGCGCGAAAATACAGGCAGAAGAAATCGCGCTGATGCCGGATTTACGTCAGCAGGTGGCGCGTGAAGACGCGCTGGCGATAAAGCCTTTTATGCAAAATATCGCCGCCCACAGCGACGCCAGTTTTATCGTCATTGGCGATAAGCGGGGCGTGCATCTGTTTCACTCTGTCCATCCGGAGTGGGTCGGCACGCGGCTGGTTGGCGGCGATAACCAGCCGGTACTTGAGGGGAAAAGCACGACCACCATCCGCAAAGGAGGACTCGGTATTTCCCTGCGCAGCAAAGCGCCCATTTTCGATGACGCGGGTCGGGTCGTTGGCATTGTCTCCGTCGGCTATCTCACCAGCTATCTCGACAGCATTACGCTGGCAAAAGTCATCAATATCTTCATCGCCGCGGTGCTGCTGCTTATCGCGCTGTTTATCTTCTCCTGGTACTTCACCCGCAGCATTAAGAAACAAATTTTCTCGCTGGAGCCGCGCGAAATCGGCCTGCTGGTGCGTCAGCAAAAAGCGATGATGGAGTCGATATACGAAGGGGTGATTGTGATTGACCATCACCGGCGTATTGAAGTGATAAACCACGCCGCCCGCAGCCTGCTCGGACTGAGCCAGCCCGCGCACCAGCTGCGCGGTAAGTCTATCGATAGCGTCATTACGCCGCAGCCGTTTTTCGCCGGCGGAGAGATGTTCGAAAGCGATACCCACGACGAGCTGTGCCGTTTTAATCAGCTGACGGTACTCGCCAGCCGGGTGCGAATCATGCTGGAGAATGCGCTCCAGGGCTGGGTGATCACCTTCCGCGACCGCGATGAAATCAACTCCCTGAGCGCCCAGCTCAGCCAGGTAAAACGCTACGTTGATAATCTGCGCATCATGCGCCATGAACAGCTCAACCGGATGACGACCCTCTCCGGCCTGCTGCATATGGGCCACTATGACGAGGCGATTCGCTATATTCAGGCGCAGTCGGAGCATGCCCAGGAGCTGCTGGACTTTATTTCATCGCACTTTAATTCGCCGACGCTGTGCGGCCTGCTGCTGGGTAAAGCCGCCCGCGCGCGGGAAAAAGGGGTTGAGCTGAGCTTTGACCCGGCCTGCCGCATCGACCGCCCGCTGCCGTCGTTGATGGAGTCCGAGCTTATCTCTATCATCGGTAATCTGCTGGATAACGCCATTGAAGCCACCCAGCGCGCTGAACTGCCGCACGAACCGGTCGAGATCCTGATTCAGCTCAACGCCCGGGAATTAATGATTGAAGTCGCCGATCGCGGCGTCGGTATTCGTCCGGAGATCCGCGAGCATATATTTGAGCGCGGCGTCACCACCAAAACCCGCGGCGATCACGGTATTGGACTGTATCTTATTGAGCGCTATGTCACCCAGGCTGGCGGCACGATTGAAGTGGCCGACAACGCGCCGCGCGGGGCGATTTTCACGCTGTTTATTCCCGCCAGCGGGCCAGCCCATCCGCAAGAAGAGACGCACTATGCATCATGACCTGGTCGATGTCCTGATCGTTGAAGATGAAAGCGAACTGGCGCGGCTGCACGCCGAGCTTATCCAGAAACACCCGCGCATGCGGCTGACCGGCACGGCGGCCTCTCTCGCCCAGGCGCGGCAGATACTCAACGCCAGACCGCCGCAGCTGGTGCTGCTGGATAACTACCTGCCGGACGGCAAAGGGGTCACCCTGATGAACGACCCTATTATGGCCCATGCTAACTGCTCGGTGATCTTTATCACCGCCGCCAGCGATATGGAAACCTGTAGCCAGGCAATCCGCAACGGCGCCTTCGACTACATTCTTAAGCCGGTATCATGGAAGCGCCTGAGCCAGTCCCTTGAACGGTTCGTGCAGTTCTACGATCAGCAGCGCGAATGGAAAATCGTCGACCAGCAGAACGTGGATTCGCTGTATCAGCTGCAGGCTAAAAACTACCGAGCCGATAGCGGCAGTAAAGGCATTGAAGAAAAAACGCTGGCGCTGGTGCAGAGCCTGTTTACCGGCGAAGAAGAGCGCTGCTTTTCGGTTGATGACGTGGTGAGCGAGGCTGGCTTGAGCAAAACCACGGCCCGTCGCTATCTGGAGCACTGCGTGGAAATCGGCTTTCTGGAGGTGGAAATGCTGTACGGCAAGATTGGCCATCCGCGGCGTATGTACCGCCGCGCCGCCGGCGCATCGTGACGCCTCTCCCGCCCGGGAGAGGCCGGTCGTTTAGAAGCCGCGCTGCTCTTTAATCAGCTCCCAGGCTTTCTGGATCTCCTGCGCTTTCTGCTTAGCCATCTCCATCATTTCCGGCGGTAGCCCTTTCGCCACCAGCTTATCCGGATGGTGCTCGCTCATCAGCTTACGATAGGCGCGCTTGACGGTGGCGGCATCGTCGGTCGCTTTGACGCCCAGCACATTGCAGGCATCTTCAAGGGTTGGCCCGCGCTGCGCCTGCTGCCAGCCGGCGTTGCCGCCGCGCTGGCCGTAAGATTGCTGCTGCGAACCGCCGCCAAACTGCGCCCCGCCCTGCATCATGCGCAGGAACTGTTCGAACTGAGCGCGGGAGATGCCCAGCTCGTCGGCAATCACAAACAGCACGTCACGTTCGTTGGGATGCAGTTCGCCGTCGGCGAAAGCCGCCTGCAGCTGAATTTCCAGAAACATCCGAATTAAATCAAAACGCCCAAAGCAGACGCTGCGCAGCTGGCGCATTTTCTCCCGCAGCGGGTAATCATCTGATTTCCCTACGCGAAACGCGTGCTGGGCCGCGGTACGCGCTTCGCCGTGCAGGTTCATGCGATCCATCAGCAAATTGGCGACCTGAATATCGGCTTCGGTAACGCGCCCTTTCGATTTGGTCAGATGCCCCATCACTTCAAACGTCGTCGAGAAGAACAGCGACTGGCGCTCCTGCTGATTGGCAAAGACGTTCAGCCGGCGGCTGCGCGCGCGGTCAAACATATGCCCGATTAAGAAGCCCAGCACCACGCCCCAAAAGCCGCCGCCCATCATCAACGCAACCGCAACGCCAATTATTTTACCCAAATACTGCATAGACTCCCCAATCTCTCTGCCGCCAGTTAAGCTATATCTGACCGCACGTTACAAAGCGTTTACGCCTCGGTCAATTGTGGGACATAGCCTATAATTTGCTTTATCATACTCGTCATTCTACACGGTGCCTAACGCTCGGGCTCGAAACGGGCAGGATTAACACTAGCGCGATTTAGACGAGTACGTTAGGCTCTGACCGTTTGCAAGCCGCTGCCACACGATGACGGAACAACAAATACAACGTATGAAAAAACGTATTCCCAGCCTCCTGGCCACCATGATTGCCAGCGCCTTGTATAGCCAACAGGGCCTCGCTGCCGATCTCGCCACGCAGTGTATGCTTGGCGTACCAAGCTACAATCGTCCTTTGGTTGAAGGGAAACCCAACGACCTGCCGGTGACGATCGATGCCGATCATGCGAAAGGCAACTATCCTGATAACGCCGTATTTACCGGCAACGTTGATATCAATCAGGGGAACAGCCGACTGCAGGCCGATGAAGTGCAGCTTCACCAGCAGCAGGCCGCGGGCCAGCCGCAGCCGGTGCGCACGATCGACGCCCTCGGCAACGTTCACTATGATGACAATCAGGTGATCCTCAAAGGGCCGAAAGCCTGGTCGAATCTGAACACCAAAGATACCAACGTCTGGCAGGGCGATTACCAAATGGTTGGCCGTCAGGGGCGCGGTACCGCTGACCTGATGAAACAGCGCGGTGAAAACCGCTATACCATCTTAGAAAACGGCAGCTTCACCTCCTGTCTGCCGGGCTCTGACACCTGGAGCGTGGTCGGCAGTGAAGTCATCCACGACCGCGAAGAACAGGTCGCTGAGATCTGGAACGCCCGCTTCAAGCTCGGTTCCGTACCGATTTTTTATAGTCCCTACCTGCAGCTGCCGGTGGGCGACAAGCGTCGTTCGGGTTTCCTGATCCCCAACGCCAAATACAGCACCAAAAACGGCGTCGAGTTCTATCTTCCTTACTACTGGAACATCGCCCCGAACTTCGACGCCACGCTGACGCCGCACTATATGAGCAAGCGCGGCGGCGTCATGTGGGAGAACGAATTCCGCTATCTGACCAAAGCAGGAACCGGCTTAATCGAGTTCGACTACCTGCCTTCGGATAAAATTTACCAGGACGATCACTCTGGCGACAGCAATAGCCGCCGCTGGCTGTTCTACTGGAACCATTCTGGCGTCGTAGACCAGGTGTGGCGCTTCAACGCCGACTACACCAAAGTCAGCGACCCGGACTACTTTAACGACTTCAGCTCTAAATACGGTTCCAGTACCGATGGCTACGCGACGCAGAAGCTCAGCGCCGGCTACGCGAATCAGAACTTTGACGCCACCGTATCGACCAAGCAGTTCCAGGTCTTTAACCGCGACTCAAGCAACGCCTATTCCGCCGAGCCGCAGCTGGACGTGAACTACTACCAGAACGATGTCGGCCCGTTTGATACCCATCTTTATGGCCAGGCGGTGCATTTTGTTAACTCGAACAGCAGAATGCCGGAAGCAACGCGCGTTCACTTCGAGCCAACCATCAATCTGCCGCTGTCTAACGGCTGGGGAAGCATCAATACTGAGGCAAAACTGCTGGCAACCCATTACCAGCAAAGCAACCTTGATGACTACAACGCGGCCAACGGTACCGATTACAAAGACTCCGTTAACCGCGTCATGCCGCAGTTTAAAGTCGATGGTAAAATGGTTTTCGAGCGCGATATGCAGGAGAACTATACCCAGACGCTTGAGCCGCGGATGCAGTATCTGTACATCCCCTATCGTGACCAGAGCAAGATCGGCAGCTACGACTCAACCCTGCTGCAGTCGGACTACAGCGGCCTGTTCCGCGACCGTACCTATAGCGGCCTCGACCGTATCGCTTCCGCCAACCAGGTCTCCACCGGCGTCACATCTCGCGTTTATGATGCCGCCGCCGTTGAACGTTTTAATATTTCCGTTGGTCAAATCTACTATTTCACCGAGGCACGTACCGGTGACGACAACATCAACTGGGAGAACAACGACACGCGAGGTTCACTGGTATGGGCTGGCGATACCTACTGGCGCATCGCCGATGACTGGGGTTTACGCGGGGGAATTCAGTACGATACGCGTCTGGATAACGTCGCAACCGGCAGCGGAACCGTGGAATACCGTCGCGACGAAAACCGTTTAGTACAACTTAACTATCGTTATGCGAGCCCGGAATACATTCAGGCGACCCTGCCGTCTTATTCCACCGCTAAGCAGTACAAAGATGGTATCTCGCAGGTGGGGATGACCGCCAGCTGGCCAATCGTCGATCGTTGGGCAGTCGTCGGCGCGTATTACTACGACACGAATACCAGAAAGTCAGCGAACCAGATGTTAGGGGTTCAGTATAGCTCCTGCTGCTACGCTATCCGCGTCGGCTATGAACGTAAGATCAACGGCTGGGATAACAGCAGCAGCGAAAGCAAATACGACAACACCTTCGGCTTTAACATTGAGCTGCGCGGCCTGAGCTCCAACTACGGTCTCGGCACCCAGCAGATGCTGCGTTCGAACATTTTACCGTACCAGAGCTCCCTGTGATGTGGCTGGTTTACACGTAATCCGCAATTGCGGTTAATTGAAATGGAAAAAGTATGAAGAACTGGAAAACGCTGCTTCTCGGTATCGCCATGATCGCGAATACCAGTTTCGCTGCCCCACAGGTTGTCGATAAAGTAGCGGCTGTCGTCAATAATGGCGTTGTTCTTGAAAGCGACGTCGATGGCTTGATGCAATCGGTAAAACTGAACGCCGGCCAGGCCGGGCAGCAGCTGCCGGATGACGCCACCCTGCGTCATCAGATCCTTGAGCGTCTGATCATGGACCAGATTGTCCTGCAGATGGGCCAGAAAATGGGCGTGAAGATCTCTGACGATCAGCTCGACCAGGCCATCGCCAACATCGCCAAACAAAACAACATGACCATGGATCAGATGCGCAGCCGTCTGGCCTATGACGGTATCAACTACAGCACCTACCGTAATCAGATTCGTAAAGAGATGCTGATTTCGGAAGTACGTAACAACGAAGTCCGTCGTCGTATCACCGTTCTGCCGCAGGAAGTTGAAACCCTGGCCAAACAGATTGGCGATCAGAACGACGCCAGCACCGAGCTGAATCTCAGCCACATACTGATCCCGCTGCCGGAAAACCCAACGTCCGAGCAGGTGGCCGAGGCTCAGGATCAGGCCAATTCAGTGGTTCAGCAGGCGCGCAGCGGCGCGGACTTTGGCAAACTGGCTATCACCTACTCTGCCGACCAGCAGGCGCTGAAAGGCGGCCAGATGGGCTGGGGCCGGATTCAGGAACTGCCGGGCATCTTCGCCCAGGCGCTGAGCACCGCGAAAAAAGGCGATATCGTCGGCCCGATACGTTCCGGCGTGGGCTTCCATATCCTGAAAATTAACGATATGCGCGGCGGCAGCCAGAACATCTCCGTGACCGAAGTTCACGCTCGCCATATCCTGCTGAAACCGTCGCCGATCATGAACGACGATCAGGCTCGGGCGAAGCTGGAGCAGATCGCGGCTGATATTAAGAGTGGAAAAACCACCTTTGCCAAAGCGGCAAAAGAGTTCTCTGAAGATCCGGGCTCTGCCAACCAGGGCGGTGATTTAGGCTGGGCGACGCCGGATATCTTCGATCCGGCCTTCCGCGACGCCATTCTGCGCCTCAATAAAGGCCAGACCAGCGCTCCGGTTCACTCCTCCTTCGGCTGGCACCTGATTGAGCTGCTGGATACCCGCAACGTCGACAGAACCGACGCCGCGCAGAAAGATCGCGCTTACCGCATGCTGATGAACCGTAAGTTCTCTGAAGAAGCGGCGACCTGGATGCAGGAACAGCGCGCCAGCGCCTACGTGAAGGTTCTGAGCAACTAATTGCATTAGCCTCATACACAACATCGCTCAGGGTGTATCGAGGCGGCTGAGCAAATCGCCCCGGTCTCTGACGGGGGCGACGAAGCGCAGCCAGTAAGAGACCGCCTGAAGGATGACGTGTATGAATCGAGTTGTTATCACTCCCGGTGAACCCGCCGGGATTGGCCCCGACCTCGTTGTGCAGCTTGCGCAGCGCGACTGGCCGGTAGAGCTGGTGATCTGCGCCGATGGCGCTCTGCTGTCTGACCGGGCGAACCTGCTCGGTCTTCCTTTATCGCTTCTGCCTTACAACCCCACCGCTCCCGCTACGCCGCAGCGTGCAGGCACCCTGACCCTTCTCCCCGTCGCGCTCAACGCGCCGGTTGAACCGGGCGTGCTCAACGTCAGCAACGGCAGCTACGTGGTGGAAACGCTGGCCCGCGCCTGCGATGGCTGCCTGAACGGCGAATTCGCCGCGCTGATTACCGGGCCGGTGCACAAGGGCATTATTAACGATGCGGGGATCGCCTTTACCGGTCATACCGAGTTCTTTGAAGAGCGCTCGCAGGCCAGTAAAGTGGTGATGATGCTGGCGACCGAAGCGCTGCGCGTGGCGCTGGTGACCACTCACCTGCCGCTAAAAGCGATAAGCGATGCGATTACCCCTGAGCTGCTGCGGGAAATCATCACTATCCTGGATCACGATCTGCGCACCAAATTTGGTATCAGCAACCCGCACGTGCTGGTTTGCGGCCTGAACCCGCACGCGGGCGAAGGCGGCCATATGGGGACGGAAGAGATCGATACCATCATTCCGGTGCTCGAAGAGATGCGCGCGAAGGGGATGAATCTCAGCGGCCCGCTGCCGGCGGATACCCTGTTTCAGCCGAAATACCTCGACCATGCCGATGCGGTACTCGCGATGTATCACGATCAGGGCCTGCCCGTGCTAAAATACCAGGGCTTTGGCCGCGGCGTGAACATTACGCTCGGTTTACCATTTATTCGCACTTCCGTTGACCACGGCACCGCGCTTGAACTTGCGGGCCAGGGGAAAGCGGAAGTCGGCAGTTTTATCACGGCGCTTAATCTCGCCATTAAAATGATTGTTAATACTCAATGAATAATCGAGTCCATCAGGGCCACTTAGCCCGTAAACGCTTCGGGCAAAACTTTCTCAACGATCAGTTTGTGATCGACAGCATTGTCTCGGCCATCAATCCACAAAAAGGCCAGGCGATTGTTGAAATCGGCCCCGGCCTCGCCGCGCTGACCGAACCGGTCGGTGAACGCCTCGACCAGCTCACCGTTATCGAGCTGGACCGCGACCTGGCCGCTCGTCTGCAGACGCATCCGTTCCTCGGACCTAAGCTGACGATTTATCAGCAGGACGCGATGACCATGAACTTCGGCGAGCTGTCGCAGAGTATGGGCCAGCCGCTGCGCGTATTCGGCAACCTGCCGTACAACATCTCGACCCCGCTGATGTTTCATCTGTTCAGCTATACTGATGCCATTGCCGATATGCACTTTATGCTGCAAAAAGAGGTCGTCAATCGCCTGGTTGCCGGGCCGAACAGTAAGGCGTATGGTCGGTTAAGCGTAATGGCGCAGTACTACTGCCAGATCATTCCGGTGCTTGAAGTTCCTCCGAGCGCCTTTACGCCGCCGCCTAAAGTCGATTCCGCCGTGGTGCGTCTGGTGCCTTACCGCACGCTGCCGCATCCGGTGAAAGAAGTGCGCGTACTGAGCCGTATCACGACGGAAGCCTTTAACCAGCGTCGGAAAACGATCCGCAACAGTCTCGGCAACCTGTTCAGCGTTGAGGTTCTGACCGAACTGGGCATCGATCCGGCGAAGCGCGCAGAGAATATTTCCGTAGCGCAGTACTGTCAGCTAGCTAACTGGTTATCTGAGAACGCGCCCACCAAGGAGAGCTAACCATGATTAATTCGCCCCGAGTTTGTGTACAGGTGCAAAGCGTCTACATCGAATCGCAATCTTCTCCGCATGAAGAGCGCTACGTCTTCGCTTATACCGTGACCATTCGCAATCTGGGGCGGACGCAGGTTCAGCTTCTTGGCCGCTACTGGCTTATCACCAACGGCCACGGTCGTGAGACCGAAGTCCAGGGTGAAGGCGTGGTCGGCGAGCAGCCGCATATTCCGGCCGGCGGCGAATATCAATATACCAGCGGCGCGGTCATTGAAACGCCGCTGGGCACCATGCAGGGACATTATGCGATGATCGATGTGAACGGCGCGCCGTTCACCATCGAAATCCCTGTTTTCCGTCTCGCAGTACCCACTCTCATCCATTAAAACATGTCTACATACCTTATTGGCGACGTTCACGGTTGCTACGATGAACTGATCGCATTATTAGAGCAGGTGGAGTTTAACCCTGAGACTGATACGCTGTGGCTCACGGGCGACCTGGTCGCGCGCGGCCCCGGTTCGCTCGAAGTACTGCGTTTCGTGAAACAGCTTGGCGATAGCGTACGCCTCGTTCTGGGCAATCATGACCTGCACCTGCTGGCGGTCTTTGCGGGCATTAGCCGCAATAAACCCAAGGATCGGCTGAAATCGCTGCTTGAGGCACCGGACGCCGACGATCTGCTCAACTGGCTGCGTCGTCAGCCGATGATGCAAATCGATGAAGAGAAAAAGCTGGTCATGGCCCATGCCGGGATCACCCCGCAGTGGGATCTGGAAACCGCCAAACAGTGCGCCCGCGATGTGGAAGCCGTACTTGCCAGCGACTCCTATCCGTTCTTCCTCGATGCGATGTACGGCGATATGCCGAACAACTGGAGCAACGAACTCAGCGGCCTGGCGCGCCTGCGCTTTATCTCCAACGCCTTTACCCGCATGCGCTACTGCTTCCCGAACGGGCAGCTGGATATGTACGCCAAGGAGGCGCCGGAAAACGCGCCCGCGCCGCTCAAGCCGTGGTTTGCTATTCCCGGGCCGGTGGCCAGCGAGTACAGCATTGCCTTCGGTCATTGGGCTTCGCTGGAAGGGAAAGGCACGCCGGAAGGGATTTACGCGCTGGATACCGGCTGCTGCTGGGGCGGCGATCTGACCTGCCTGCGCTGGGAAGATAAAACGTACTTCACGCAGCGATCGAACCGGCAGAGCAATCTTGATGAAGGCGAGGCGATCGCCTCCTGAAGAGAGTCACCCCGGTGAGCGAACGTCACCGGGGAAAACCTTAGCGGCGCTCCAGAATCTCGAAGCAGTAGCTATGGGAATTCTGCGCATCGGCATCGTGGAACTCGCTGAATACCGACTCCCACTCATCCGGATCGTAATCCGGGAAGTGGGTATCCCCTTCCACTTCCGCATCAATATGGGTCAGATAGAGCTTGTGCGCTTTCGGCAGGAACTGCTCGTACACGCGTCCGCCGCCGATCACCATCATCTCTTCCACGTCGCCGCAGGCGGCAATGGCTTCATCTACCGATTTGACCCACTGCACGCGATCGTCGGTGCCGGGCTGGCTGCTAATCACGATATTTTTACGCCCCGGTAACGGACGGCCGATGGATTCCCAGGTAAGACGTCCCATCACTACCGGTTTGTTTAAGGTATTGCGCTTAAACCAGGCGAGATCGGCAGGCAGATTCCATGGCATGGCGTTTTCCATACCAATGACGCGATCTACCGCTAACGCCGCAATCAGACTGATCATTGAATAATTCCCGAATGCAAAAAATTGTCGCCACTATACGGAAAGCGTAATACTTCGTCGACTGGGCGAAGAGTAAAGAATCAGAAAATTTTAAGATTTGCTGGCGAGCCCACGTAAGCCCCGTGAGCCGCCAGGCAGGATTTAAATTGAAAACAAAATGTTACTTGTAAAGCTAACGTAACACCCTGAATTCTCCCTTATGCCGAGGGCTTATTTTGCGGCTCATCGGCGATGTCACCGGTATGCCGTCCCTCTTCCGTTCCTTGCCAGCCGTGACGCTGAACCAGCGATAAATGATTGCGGTCTTCGTTGATAATGCCGGTCAGCATATCGCTGGTGCGCTTGAATACCGCCACCCGGGAAGCCGCGTCGTTTTCCGCCATCGCCACCATCTCTTCCACCATTTGCAGATTGAAACGGCGGAACAGATCGGCCCGTTCGCGGGCCTCGTAGGCGCCCAGGCCCAGCGCCTCCAGCGTCATGCGTCCGGACTTCAGCGCCGCTTCGAAGGTTTCACGCTCCGGCGCTTCGACCCCGGCCTGGCGCAGCTTGATGTAATGATCGACATCGCGGGCGCGGGAGATGATCTGCAGATGCGGGAAATGTTCTTTTGCCAGCTCCGTCAGCTGCAGGTTCGTCTGCGGATCGTCGATGGCGTTAATCAGCACTTCCGCCTTTTCCGCCCCCGCCGACTCCAGCAGGTCCACCCGCGTCGCATCGCCGTAGAACACCTTCATATCAAATTTACGCAGGGTGTCGACGTGGTCAGGATCGTGATCGAGAATCACCATCTTCACCCCGCTGGAGAGCAGTACGCGGCCGGCGATCTGCCCGTAACGACCAAAGCCGGCGATAATCACCCGCGGCTGCTCTTCGTCAATTTCATCGGCTTCGCGCTCCTGGCCGCTGGCGGATTTCTCCAGGCGGGTCAGCAGCACCAGCAGGATTGGCGTGGCCGCCATTGATAGCGCCACCGCGAGGGTCAGCGCCTTCGCCCATTCGCCGTCCAGGACATCGGCCATCTGCGCCGCGCCGAAGACCACAAAGGCGAATTCGCTCCCCTGCCCCAGCAGCACCGCAAACCAGCGGCGCTGGGCGCGCGGAACGCCTAACGGCCGGGCGATCAGCCACAGCATCAGGGATTTAATCACCAGGAATCCCACCAGCAGAATCAGGATCCGCAGCGGATGCGTCACCAGGGTACCGAAGTCGATAGACATCCCGACGCCGATAAAAAACAGCCCCAGCAGCAGGCCCTTAAACGGTTCAATGTCGCTCTCCAGGGCGTGGCGGTACTCCGAGCTCGCCAGCAGCACGCCGGCGAGGAAGGCCCCCATCGCCATCGACAGCCCGACCTCTTCCAGCAGCAGCCCGAAGCCAAACACCAGGAACAGCGCCACGGCGCTGAAGACTTCACGCAGGCCGGAGCGCGCGACAAAACGCAGCATCGGCCGGGTCAGATAGCGTCCGAGCGCCACCACCAGCGCCAGCGCGCCCGCCACTTTCAGGGCCGAGAGCGCAAACGCGCCCAGCGTCGTCGAGCCGCCGCTCGCCGCCAGCAGCGGGATCATCGCCACCAGAGGAATGGCCGCGATATCCTGGAACAGCAGCACCGCAAAGGCGCTGCGGCCCAGCTGGGTAACCGTCAGGTTACGTTCGTTCATCGCCTGCATAGCGATCGCCGTTGAGGAGAGCGCCAGGGTCATGCCAATCAGCTCGGCAACCTGCCAGCGCAGACCCAGCGACATGCAGAACAGGCCAATCAGCACGCCGCAGACGACCATCTGCAGCGCCCCGCCGCCGAACACCGAGGCGCGCAGTTTCCACAGCCTCTGGGGATCGAGCTCAAGACCGATAACGAAAAGCATCAGCACCACGCCGATTTCCGCGAAGTGCAAAATCGACTCGGCGTCGGTGACCAGCCGCAGCCCCCACGGGCCAATAATACAGCCGGCAATTAGGTAGCCGAGCACCGACCCCAGCCCAAGGCGTACGGCAATCGGCACGATCAGCGCGGCGGATCCTAAATAGATCAGCGCCTGTATCAGCGTATGGCTATCCATTATTGTGCGCCTCCTGCCATTCGATTAAACGTTGACGGTAGTGGCGCGCCTGCGCCTGAAGGGTTTCGTCATCGCAGATAAAAGTGCAATGCATCGCGAACGGCGGCAGCCCTTTCATGCCGCAAAACAGCGCGGGCGCCCGCTATCGCTGCCCCAGGACGTCGAAACCGGGAAAGGAACCAATATCAAAGTGGCTTTCGCCGCCGCCGGTGGTCACCGCCCACATCAGCGATTTACCGCGCAGCGCGATACCGTTGTGCCCGTATGCCCAGCCGTGCGCCAGCACTTTGTCCATCCACAGCTTGAGCAGCGGCGGCACGCTGTACCACTGCATCGGATGCTGCCAGATGACCAGATCGGCACGGGCCAGCGCCGCCTGCTCGGCAGCGATATCGATATTGAAATCGGGGTAAAGTTGATAGAGAGAGCGTATCTCGACGCCGTCAAGCGTCCCTGCCTGCTCAAGCATCCGCTTATTCGCATGCGAGTGCTGCGGATAAGGGTGCGCATAAATTATGAGGATCATTGATTAGCCTGCGTTAGCTCTTGTTGTAATCAGCAAGAGTGTAGACAGTTAATCGAACCGCTTACAGTGATAAGTGTGATTTATCTCTCGTTCAGGGCGAGGATCGGTCAGGCAGGCGTGACCCCGCGGTACGGGGCCGTGGATAACGCTTAGTTATCCAGTTCGTCCATGGACTTAACCTGATCGCGATTGATCTGCTCGGTGCGGCCGGTTTCCGCGTTTTTGTAAGACACCAGGCCGGTGTCGTCATCCACCTGCGGTTTGCCATCGGTGACAATGGTTTTTCCGTCGGTCGTTTTTAGCGACTGATTAGATGAACAGCCGGCCACGGTGAACAGTGCGGCAGCGGCGAAGATAGCAGCGGTGAGGGGCTTGTTGTGCATGGTGTTTCTCTCCCGTTATTAAGAGCCTATCCCATTAGGACTATTTCACTTGCCATTTTGGACCTGGGCAGTGCTCGAAATCCTCACGTACTACGTGTACGCTCCGGTTTCTCCGCGCTGTCCGTATCCAAACTGGCTGCGCCAATAACGCCAACTGGGATAGGCTCTAAGTCATATTCATTATCACCCTAACCACTTTAGGCTAGCTGACTGTCCGGCGAGAGAAAACCAGAACTCTCCGAAGTGGCCTGTTAACGCCGATCCCCCTGTTTTTGTTCGACGTTCAGCGCCGCGGGGAGCGTCACTTTATTCCGCCCAGGCTTATCGTCACGCAAAAAAAAGCGCCTCCGGCGTTGGCCACCGGAGGCGCTTTTACTGGCAGATAATATTACTTTTTAATCTGCGCGTGCATTTCCTGCACCGAGGTCACTTTTTCCATCGCGTTGGCATTCAGCGCCATTGCGGTCGCGAAACCGCCGTTCAGCGTGGTGTCGTAGTGCACTTTGTACTGCAGGGCGCTGCGGCGAATCAGCTTGGAGTCTTCAATCGCCTGGCGGCCCGCGGTGGTGTTGATGATGTAGGTGTATTCACCATTCTTGATGCGGTCCTGAATGTGCGGACGGCCTTCATGCACCTTGTTCACCAGACGCGGGTTGATGCCGGCTTCGCCCAGCACAATCGCGGTACCGTGGGTCGCATCCAGCTCGAAACCAAACTTCAGCAGTTTTGCCGCCAGATCCACCACGCGCTCTTTGTCGCCTTCGCGAACGGAGAGCAGCGCGCGTCCCTGTTTCTTCATCGTCGAGTTGCTGCCCAGCTGCGCCTTGGCGAACGCTTCCGCGAAGGTGCGGCCTACGCCCATGACTTCACCGGTAGAGCGCATTTCTGGCCCTAACAGCGGGTCGACGCCCGGGAATTTGTTAAACGGCAGCACCACCTCTTTCACCGAATAGTACGGTGGGATGATCTCTTTCGTGACGCCCTGCTGAGCCAGCGTTTTGCCCGCCATCACGCGCGCCGCGACTTTCGCCAGCGGTACGCCGGTGGCTTTCGAGACGAACGGGACGGTACGCGCCGCGCGCGGGTTGACTTCAATCAGGTAGACTTCGTTGTTTTTGACCGCAAACTGCACGTTCATCAGGCCGCGCACCTGCAGCTCAAAGGCCAGCTTCTGCACCTGCTCGCGCATCACGTCCTGAATTTCCTGGCTCAGAGTGTAAGCCGGCAGCGAACACGCGGAGTCGCCGGAGTGCACGCCCGCCTGCTCAATATGCTCCATGATACCGCCAATCAGCACCATTTCGCCGTCGCAGATCGCATCGACGTCGACTTCAACCGCATCGTCAAGGAAGCGGTCCAGCAGCACCGGCGCATCGTTAGAGACGCTGACGGCGGTCTGGAAGTAGCGACGCAGGTCGATTTCGTCGTAGACGATTTCCATCGCGCGGCCGCCGAGAACGTAGGACGGACGCACCACCAGCGGGTAGCCAATCTCTTTCGCCTTTTCGACCGCCATTTCGATCGCGGTCACGGTGGCGTTCGCCGGCTGCTTCAGCTTCAGGCGGTCAACCGCGTGCTGGAAGCGCTCGCGGTCTTCCGCACGGTCGATGGCATCCGGGCTGGTGCCGATAACCGGCACGCCTGCCGCTTCCAGCGCGCGCGCCAGCTTCAGCGGCGTCTGGCCGCCGTACTGCACGATAACGCCTTTCGGCTTCTCAATGCGCACGATTTCCAGCACGTCTTCCAGCGTCACCGGCTCAAAGTAGAGGCGGTCGGAGGTGTCGTAGTCGGTAGAGACGGTTTCCGGGTTACAGTTGACCATAATGGTCTCGTAGCCGTCTTCGCGCAGCGCCAGGGAGGCATGGACGCAGCAGTAGTCGAACTCGATGCCCTGGCCGATACGGTTCGGGCCGCCGCCGAGCACCATGATTTTGTCGCGGTCAACGGACGGGTTGGCTTCGCACTCGTCTTCATAAGTGGAGTACATGTAGGCGGTGTCGGTAGCGAATTCCGCCGCGCAGGTATCCACGCGCTTGTAGACCGGGTGCAGGTCATACTGGTCGCGCAGCTTGCGGATTTCCGCTTCGCGCACGCCAGCCAGCTTCGCCAGACGCGCATCGGCAAAGCCTTTACGCTTGAGCTGACGCAGGAAGTCGGCGTCGAGGCCGGTAATACCGACTTCAGCCACTTTCTCTTCCAGACGCACCAGCTCTTCAATCTGCACCAGGAACCAGCGGTCGATATTGGTCAGGTTGAATACGCCATCAACGGAGAGGCCCGCGCGGAAAGCATCAGCGATGTACCAGATACGCTCAGCGCCCGCGTCTTTCAGCTCGCGGCGAATCTTGGTCAGCGCTTCCGGGTCATCGAGGCTCACTTTCGGGTCGAAACCGGTAGCGCCCACTTCCAGGCCGCGCAGCGCTTTCTGCAGGGACTCCTGCTGGGTACGGCCAATCGCCATCACTTCGCCCACCGACTTCATCTGGGTGGTCAGACGGTCGTTCGCGCCGACGAATTTTTCAAAGTTGAAGCGTGGGATTTTGGTCACGACGTAGTCGATGGACGGCTCAAACGACGCCGGGGTGCGGCCGCCGGTGATATCGTTCATCAGCTCATCAAGGGTGTAACCAACCGCCAGCTTCGCCGCCACTTTAGCGATCGGGAAGCCGGTGGCTTTCGAGGCCAGCGCCGAGGAGCGGGAGACGCGCGGGTTCATTTCGATAACGATCAGGCGACCATCTTTCGGGTTCACCGAGAACTGAACGTTGGAGCCGCCGGTTTCTACGCCGATTTCACGCAGTACCGCCATCGAAGCGTTACGCATGATTTGGTACTCTTTGTCGGTCAGGGTCTGCGCCGGCGCCACGGTGATGGAGTCGCCGGTGTGGATGCCCATCGCGTCGAAGTTTTCGATGGAGCAGACGATGATGCAGTTGTCGTTTTTATCACGCACTACTTCCATCTCGTACTCTTTCCAGCCGATCAGCGATTCATCAATCAGCAGCTCGTTGGTCGGGGAGAGATCCAGACCGCGTTCGCAGATCTCTTCGAACTCTTCGCGGTTGTAGGCGATACCGCCGCCGGTGCCGCCCATCGTAAAGGACGGACGGATGATGCACGGGAAGCCAACTTCAGCGGCAACCGCCAGCGCTTCTTCCATGGTATGCGCGATACCGGAACGCGCGGTATCGAGACCGATTTTCTTCATCGCCACGTCGAAACGGCGACGGTCTTCGGCTTTATCAATCGCGTCGGCGGTCGCGCCAATCATGGTCACGCCGAACTCTTCAAGCACGCCCTGACGCTCCAGCTCCAGCGCGCAGTTCAGCGCCGTCTGGCCGCCCATGGTCGGCAGAACCGCATCCGGACGCTCTTTCTCGATGATCTTGCGCACCACTTCCCAGTGAATCGGCTCGATGTAGGTGGCATCAGCCATTTCCGGGTCGGTCATGATAGTGGCCGGGTTAGAGTTCACCAGAATAACGCGGTAGCCCTCTTCGCGCAGCGCTTTACACGCCTGGGCGCCGGAGTAGTCAAACTCACACGCCTGACCGATAACAATCGGGCCCGCGCCCAGAATCAGGATGCTTTTTATATCTGTACGTTTTGGCATTGCTTTCTTCTCCGAAGAACCTGTTTATGGTCGTCGCGAGCGATGGGTAGACAAGGAAAAAATTTGTGAGAAAGCGCAGTTTACAAAACGTAAATGAGCATTTTGAACAAATTTTAACGCCGTATTCCCGAGCACAGCAGAACATAAACAGGTTCTGATTATTTCGCGGACTGACGGTAGAGCTCAATTAATTCGATAAAATGGTCGAACAGCGGTGCGGCATCGTGCGGGCCGGGGCTCGCCTCCGGATGTCCCTGGAAGCTGAACGCCGGTTTATCGGTACGGTGAATCCCCTGCAGGGTGCCGTCGAACAGCGACTTGTGGGTCACGCGCAGGTGGGCGGGCATAGATGCCTCATCCACCGCAAAGCCGTGGTTCTGCGCGGTGATCATCACCACGTTGTTATCAATATCTTTTACCGGATGGTTGCCGCCGTGGTGGCCGAACTTCATCTTCACGGTCTTCGCGCCGCTCGCCAGAGCCAGCAGCTGGTGGCCGAGGCAGATGCCGAATACCGGAATATCGGTCTCCAGGAACTTCTCAATCGCTGCGATAGCGTAGTCGCAGGGCGCCGGGTCGCCGGGACCGTTGGACAGGAAGATACCGTCCGGATTCATTTTCAGCACCTCTTCAGCGGAGGTCTTTGCCGGCACCACCGTCAGACGGCAGCCGCGATCGACCAGCATGCGCAGGATGTTGCGCTTGGCGCCGAAATCGTAGGCCACCACGTGGAACGGCAGCTCGCTTTCCGCTTTGGCTTCCGGCAGGTCGCCCGCCAGCGTCCAGCTCCCCTGGGTCCAGCTGTAGGTTTCTGCGGTGGTCACTTCCTTCGCCAGATCCATGCCGTTGAGGCCCGGGAACGCTTTCGCTTTTTCCAGCGCCAGCTGCGCATCCGGGCTATCGCCGGCGATGATGCAGCCGTTCTGCGCGCCTTTTTCGCGCAGCAGGCGGGTCAGCTTACGGGTATCGATATCGGCAATCGCCACGATATTGTGGCGCTTCAGATAAGAAGAGAGGTCTTCGGTATTGCGGTAGTTGCTGGCAATCAGCGGCAGATCGCGAATGACCAGACCCTGCGCATGTACCTGAGAAGATTCTTCATCGGCGGCATTGGTGCCGACGTTGCCGATATGGGGATAAGTTAGAGTGACGATTTGGCGGGAATAGGAAGGATCAGTGAGGATTTCTTGATAACCGGTCATTGAAGTATTGAAAACGACTTCCCCAACCGCCGTGCCGGTAGCCCCAATGGCCCGACCGTGAAACTGGGTTCCGTCTTCCAGAACCAATAGCGCTGACTTAATCAAAACACCCTCCAGAGAATATCCACTCACTTTATTTGCATATTAATTCATAATGTAGATCTGAATCAATGCAAATCTGTTGCCCGCAGAATTTTGGCAAACGGCGGCATTCTGGAGAGATGGCGGATAAAAGTCAACTTAAAGCGGATATTTTTAATCTTGTTTCAGGCCACTATTCAGCAATACCTGCCTTAACGGGCAAAAAGATCACCTAACTCGCCCGGGAAAACGCTTGCGGAGGAGGATGTTTGTAAAATCGCCGGGCAGGGATTGAAAAAGTAGACCAGATGGTCAAAATTTACAATAAAACAACAAAAATAAGGCGGATAAGATAGTATTTTTCAGCCCTGGCGATAAAAAATCGATTAAACGCCAAAAATAAAAAAGGGCAATAAGACATTGCCCCTTGCAATCAATTACTTATTGAAAGCAATAACCACATCACGATGGGTAATAATCGTTATAAAGAGTTCAACTCAAGCACATCACGCATATCAAAAAGACCGTTTTTCTTGCCTTTTAGCCATAAAGCGGAACGAACGGCACCATTTGCAAAAGTCATTCGGCTGGAAGCCTTATGGCTGATCTCAATACGTTCGCCGATATCCGCAAACATCGCCGTATGTTCGCCGACGATATCCCCGGCGCGCACGGTCGCAAAGCCGATGGTGCCGGGAACGCGTTCGCCGGTATAGCCTTCGCGACTGTAGACCGCACACGCTTTCAGATCTTTATCCAGGGCTCCGGCAATCGCCTCGCCCATCGCCAGCGCCGTACCCGATGGCGCGTCGACTTTGTGACGATGATGCGCTTCGATAATCTCAATATCGGTATAGTCGCCCATCACCTTCGCCGCCTTTTCCAGCAGCTTAAGCATCACGTTGACGCCGACGCTGAAGTTGGCGGCAAACACGATGGCGATCTCCTGCGAAGCGTCGCGAATCGCCTGCTTCCCGGCGTCGTCAAAGCCGGTGGTGCCGATAACCATGCCTTTGCCGTGTTGACGGCAAAACGCAAGATGGGCCAGCGTGCCTTCCGGGCGGGTAAAATCGATGAAAACGTCAAAATCGTCTTTTACCGCCTCAAGGCTGCTTTGCACCACCACCCCTGACCTGCCCGCGCCCGCCAGCTCGCCCGCATCGCTGCCGAGCAGCGAGGAACCTTCGCGCTCCAGCGCCGCGCCAAGCGCCGCGCCGTCCATCTGCTGTACCGCCTGAATTAACTGGCGTCCCATCCGGCCGCCCGCGCCCGCGATGGCCACGCGGATTTGTGCATCATGCATAGCTATTCTCTTTTGTTAACACTACGTAAATTGTTTTCAGAGTAACCAGCCCAACGATGAGCCGCTACTCAAAAACACCGATAATTAGAAATTTATGACAAACTGCCGCCGATATCAGTAAAAACTATAAGATTGTGCCGGGAATTTGCCGTGGAGTAGTGAGAAGCGAGGAGCGCGCGCAGTCCGCAACCCCGGATTGGCCCTGTATGGCCAATCCGGGGAATACGGCGACAGAAAAGCAGCGATTAGTGCAGGAACAGCTCGCCGGCCGGGAAACCGGACAGGAACCAGGTGACCGCCAGCAGGTCGGCGCTGCCGCCCGGGCTAAGGTGGCGAATAATCAGCTCATCATCCAGCCGGCGCAGCGCGTCCATCCCGCCGTCGGACAGCACCCCGCCTTCCCACAACAGCTTTTGCGCCTGCTGCTGCACAAAATTGAGCCCTTCCAGCCCGCCGCGCGACACCAGATTGGTATCGTCATTCCAGGCCATCAGGTGCAGCAGAGTCTGCAGTAACGCCAGATTGGTATCGCCGGTGTCCGCCATAACGCGATTGAAGACCGGCATCGCCTGAGTGCGCACGGTGCGAAAGCCGCTTTCCGCTTCGCCTCTGGCGCCGGAGAGCCCGTAGCGCAGGAAATGCCCTTCGCCTTTACTGACCTTCATTCCTTCAGGAGAGGAGAGCTCGCGCCCGACCAGGCCGCGGCAGAAGCGGGCCACCCGATCGCAAACCCGGTGCTGTTCAACCGGCTCCCCTCTGGCCACCAGCCTTCCCGCCGCCGCGCTGAGCAGGCCAAAAGCGAAGATCGCGCCGCGATGGGTATTCACCCCGCCGGTAGCCTCCAGCATATCCGTCTCGCACGCCATGCCCACCGGACGCAGCATCGTCAATACCTGCTCCGGCGTGATATTGGCCGTGTCGTGGCCCATAATGAAAAACTTCTCCATCCATGGCGCGACAGCCGCCGTGCTGGCCTCAAAGGAGGCCAGATCCATATCCCGATGCGCGCCGGCGTTACGAATATCCACCAGGCCCGGTTTCGGCGTCAGGCGGACTTCGGTCAGCAGCGCTCGTTCCACGCGAGAAACCATCTCCTCCGCCGTCACCGTTTGACGGCTCAACGGGCGACGCTGGCTTATCATCACTTCGCTCATGCCTTTCTCCTCAGCGCGTTTAACCGGCGCTTTTGACCTGATGAATGACATCAATCACTGAACCGTCGCGATAGCGCACCACGGCCACCACCCGATCGGTGAATTCGATCGGGTCAGGCGTGCCGGTCAACAGTTCGGCGCGCTGCTGCAGCTCTTCAATGGTCATCAGCGGGATACCCGCGTTACGCAGGTTATCAATCAGGTCCTGACGCGCCGGGTTGACGGCAATACCGTGATCGGTGACCAGCACATCCACGCTGGCGCCCGGCGTCACGCGAGTCAGCACCTTCTCCACCACGCACGGAATACGCCCACGCACCAGCGGCGCGGTGATAATGGTTAAATCCGCGCCTGCCGCCGTATCGCTGTGGCCGCCGGATGCCCCGCGCAGCACGCCGTTGGAGCCGGTCATCACGTTAACGTTGAATCCGGTATCGATCTCCAGCGCGCTCAGCATCACCACATTCAGGCGTTCGCAGGAGACGCCTTTCGAACCGGGATTGGCGTACTGATTAGCGGAAATTTCAATATGGTTAGGGTTATTGGCCAGCGAACGCGCGGCATCGCCGTCAAAAGACTGGGTATCCAGCAGCGCTTTGATCAGACCCTTTTCGTGCAGATCGACCATCGTGCCGGTGATCCCGCCCAGACCAAAGCTGGCGGTAATATTGTTACGACGCATCTTATCTTCGAGGAAGCGGGTCACCGCCAGCGATGCGCCGCCGGTCCCCGTCTGCAATGAGAAACCGTCTTTGAAATAGCCAGAGTGTTCGATCACCTTCGCCGCCTGGCGGGCGATCAGCAGTTCGCGCGGGTTGCTGGTCAAACGGATCGCCCCGGCGGTGATTTTCGCCGGATCGCCGACCTCGTCTACCTGCACGATCAGATCGACCCGATCCTGGGCGATGCTGGCCGGATAGTTTGGATAATCCACCCACTCTTCGGTGAGCAGCACCACGCATCCGGCGGCCTCGGCATCCACTCTGGCGTAGCCCAGCGATCCGCAGCGGGATTTACCGCTAAAGCCGTTGGCGTTGCCATACTCATCGCAGCACGGCACGCCGAGGAACGCCACATCAATGCGTAGCTCACCGGTTTGCACTAAATGCGCCCGGCCGCCGTGAGAGTGGATTTGTACCGGATTTTCCATCAGCCCGGCGGAGATCGCTTCCCCCAGCTTCCCGCGCAGACCGGAGGTGTAAATCTGGCGGATCACGCCATTCTTAATATGTTCAATCAGCGGCCAGTGGGCGTCGATCAGCGAGCTTGAGGCCAGCGTCAGATCGCGAAAACCCATTTCAGCCAGCTTCGCCACCACCATATTGACCACCTTGTCGCCGCCGCGAAACGCGTGATGGAAGGAGATGGTCATACCGTTTTGCAGCCCGGAACGGCGAATCGCCTCCTCCAGCGAGGCGCAGATTTTACGCTGCCGCTTTTCGCTTTCGCTGGCCAGCCACGGGCTCTGCGCCGTCACGCCCGCATAGGGCGCTAATCCTTCCGGCATCACGTACTGCTGATTAAGCATTGCTACGGTCTCTTTCATTATTTACTCCTTAATCACGAATGCCGGAAGCCGACAGCGCCACGACTTTGCGCGCATGATCGATAATCGGTCCATCTATCATCTTGCCGTTCAGCGATACCACGCCCAGACCGCGCGCTTCCGCCTCTTCCGCCGCCGCGATCACCTCCCGCGCATGTTCAACGTCTTTCAGCGTGGGGGCATAAACCTGGTGCAGCAGCTCAATCTGGCGCGGGTTGACCAGCGATTTACCGTTAAAGCCAAGATTCTTCGCCAGATTCGCTTCCGCGAGGAAACCCTCTTCATTGTTAATATCCGACCACACCACGTCGTACGCCGCGATCCCGGCGACGCGCGCCGCGTGCAGCACCGCGCAGCGGGCGTAAAACAGTTCGGTGCCATCGCCGCGGCTGGTGCCCATATCCATAACGTAATCGAAGGCCGCCAGCGCGATGGCCGACAGGCGCGGGCTGGCGCGAGCGATCTCAACCGCGTTCACTACGCCCAGCGCCGACTCTATCGCCGCCATTAATTTCGTGCTGCCCACTTCCCGGCCGCATTCGCGCTCAATCCGCTCGACCTGCGCTTCCAGCTCATGGATATCTTCTTTGCTATCGGTTTTGGGCAGGCGCACCATATCGACGCCCGCGCGCACCACCGCCTCAAGGTCGGCGAGACCAAACGGCGTGCTGAGCGGGTTAATGCGCACCACGGTTTCCACGTCCCGGTAGAGCGGATGCTGTAGCGCATGATGCACCAGCAGGCGGGCGGTATCTTTTTCACGGAGCGAGACGGCATCTTCGAGGTCGAACATCACCGCGTCAGCGCCGTAAACAAATGAGGTGCTTAACATCGCGGCGTTGGCGCCGGGGATAAACAGCATACTGCGACGAGGTTTCATAGCTGACTCCAGTGCGGTTGAGATTGTTGCGCCGCGCGCAGCGCCGCGGCCTGAACCCGAGCCTTCAGTACGCATTCGAGCGCGCCTTTATCATCGACGACGACGTTCGCCCGGGTAACGCCAAGCTGCGTCAGCGTCTCTCTGACCACCCGCTCAATCGCCGCGCCAAACTGCTGCTTCACAATGCTGTCGATTTCAAGCTGAATACCTGGCTCATTCGCAGGCCCGATCCTGACCATCACATCGCTGGATTCCAGCGTGCCGGCCAGGGCGTCAATCATCATTTCCATAGAGGCTGATCCTTAGTTATGGAGGTAAATCAGGCGGTTTGGTGTTCGCTTTCCGCCAGATGCATCAGAAAAGAGAGGGTTCCCGGCGGCACCAGCGGCGCAATCGACGACCACTGGCGCTGCTGATACAGCCTGCGCACCCGGGAAGCGGAAATGGGCGCGCCCTCTTTCTCAACCCGCGCCAGCTCAACCACCTGAATCGCCGGCGCGTCGCCGGGCGCTTCCAGCAGCTGGTGCATGCGCTGGTTGTAGCGACGGGTTCACACAGCGGTTCGCTGCCGACAAAGCGGTGGGTCACGCCCAGCGCCGGGGCTAAACGTTCGCGAAAGAGCTGCAGATCGATCTGGCTGTGGCAATCGTCAACCACGCCTTTGTCTTTAAGGAAGTAGCCGGGAAAAGTGGCGCGCGAGATCAGATAGGCCGATCCCGGATGCAGGGTCACGTTGGCGATCCCGGCGATCCCCTGTTCAATCAGCGCCACGCGATCGCGGTAGCGGAAAAACGAAGCATCCTCCTTCACCACGAACAGATGCAGCCAGTCGCAGCGTTGAGCCGCCTGCTCCACCAGCCAACGATGCCCCAGGGTAAAGGGATTGGCGTTCATCACGATGGCGCCGATTTTTTCGCCGGGCTGACGATACATCGTAAGCTGGCGGCAATAGCGGGCCAGACGTTCGCGGCTATTTTCCATTAACACGGCCTGCTCCCCCGCGCGGGCGATAGGCCAGAACCCGGCGCAGGAGAAGAGCGCCGCGTTATAGGGTTTAGTGAACAGAAACAGTTCGCTGCGGCCCAGCTCATACGCCAGGGTCATCAGTTCAGTCAGCAGCTTCAGGCTGAGCCCTTCCCCCTGCAGCGACGGGTCGACGGCAATACACTTCAGGACGCATCCGGCAATGGCGCCGCAGCCGACAATGCGCCGCTGGTACTCGACGATAATCGCCCATTCGCAGTCCGCCTCCAGCGAGAGCTGGTGCTGATGAAGAAAGAGGTCAACGGCCTCTCGCCGCCGTGGGTCGAGCTGTACCGCGACGCGTTTTACTATCAGATTCATTTTTTTCGCGCTTCATTGACCAAAACGAGCTGTATTTCGCCATCGTTCCCGCAGCGGTTCTTTTATTTCAATCACATTTTTCCGCGTACCTTAATTGGCTTTATGGTTTTTATGTTGTTAATTAATTCAGCAGAATAAAAACAATTAAATTAATTAAAAACACGACTAATCAGTGAAGATAATCACATATCGCCGGGGAACATATTTATTATTATGCCGCCGTCCTATTATTGTTTTTTCTAACGGCATTAATACACAAAATCATTCAAGTTGCATCGAGGCGGTAACTGAATGAATCCCCAGGAGCTTACGCATAGTAAGTGACTGGGGTGAGTGAAGGCTGCCAACAAAGAGGCAGCTTGAAGGATGATGTGTATATTCCTTTTTTTAACAGGGTGACGTCATATGACTAATATGAGCCAGGCTCCATCTGCGGAGAAAAAAGGGGTTAGCGATATTCTGGGGTTTAAAATCTTCGGCATGCCGCTACCGCTTTACGCCTTTGCGTTAATCACTTTACTACTTTCACACTTTTATAATGCCCTGCCGACCGACATTGTTGGTGGCTTCGCGATCATGTTTATTATTGGCGCCGTTTTTGGCGAAATTGGCAAACGCCTGCCAATCTTCAATAAATATATTGGCGGCGCGCCGGTGATGATCTTCCTCGTGGCCGCCTATTTCGTTTACGCCGGCATTTTCACCCAGAAAGAAATTGATGCGATCACTAATGTGATGGATAAAAGTAACTTCCTGAACTTATTCATCGCAGTATTGATTACCGGCGCAATCCTCTCGGTTAACCGTAAGCTGCTGCTGAAATCTCTGCTGGGTTATATTCCGACCATTTTAATGGGGATCCTCGGCGCATCCATCTTCGGGATTATCATTGGCCTGTGCTTCGGTATCTCCATCGACCGCATCATGATGCTGTACGTCCTGCCGATTATGGGCGGCGGCAACGGCGCGGGCGCGGTGCCGCTGTCTGAAATTTATCACTCCGTCACCGGCCGTTCGCGTGAAGAGTACTACTCCACCGCGATTGCTATCCTGACCATCGCCAACATCTTTGCCATCGTCTTTGCTGCACTCCTCGATATTATCGGTAAAAAACACACCTGGCTGAGCGGTGAAGGCGAACTGGTGCGTAAAGCCTCCTTTAAAGTCGACGACGATGAAAAAGCGGGCCAGATTACCCATCGCGAAACCGCCGTCGGCCTGGTGCTCGCCACCACCTGTTTCCTGCTGGCCTACGTTATTGCCAAGAAAATTTTGCCAAGCATTGGCGGCGTCTCTATCCACTATTTCGCCTGGATGGTGCTGATCGTCGCGGCGCTGAACGCTTCCGGCCTCTGCTCGCCGGAGATCAAAGCCGGGGCCAAGCGCCTGTCTGACTTCTTCTCTAAGCAGCTGCTGTGGGTACTGATGGTCGGCGTCGGCGTGTGCTACACCGACCTGCAGGAAATTATCGACGCGATTACCTTCGCGAACGTCATCATCGCGGCGGTGATCGTGGTGGGTGCGGTCGTCGGCGCAGCCGTCGGCGGCTGGATGATTGGCTTCTTCCCGATTGAGTCCGCGATCACCGCCGGTCTGTGCATGGCCAACCGCGGCGGCTCGGGCGACCTGGAAGTGCTCTCGGCCTGTAACCGTATGAATCTTATCTCTTATGCGCAAATCTCCTCCCGTCTGGGCGGCGGTATTGTGCTGGTCATTGCCAGCATCGTGTTCGGCATGATGATGTAACCAACACGCACGATGGCGATGTTTGAGCGTCAACCACAGCGGTGCTCTTTAGGGTCCAGAGCCGGGGGCG
>OBYW01000308.1_pt1 | contig 29921 bp, 29 predicted proteins | sample 1476841 | NCBI WGS metagenome assembly OBYW01 (sample SAMEA2580222, study PRJEB22360) | human gut metagenome | biome: human gut; feature: human-associated habitat; material: faeces | place: Denmark | collected 2008/2010
TCGACATACGACTGCCACAACCCGCAATCTAACCCACGAAAACAGCAGAAGCCTCTGAAAATACATTCGACATTGCGGTGTCAGGCGAATTTCAATCCTCGCTTTCGTCCAATCTTTTGTGTCATTATGCCGCAGCTGTTATAGCGTTTTTTACGGTGCCAACTGAATTTGTGAGATGGCTTTTGAACTTAATTGTGCAGTATGAAGGCATGTTGCTGGGGCAAAGATTGAGGCTATGAGCTTCTTCTTACTGGATATTTGCTCTCCGGAATACTCGACCTGCGTTGACGTGCCAGCTGAAGTACATGATTTGCTGTGCCTGTTGCTGGCTGAATTTCTTCAGCTGGTTTGGCGTGATGAGCGCGTGATTCGCGTCGATGATCTTGTAATCGGATTCGTTCCACCAGGCTGCGGTCTTTCCGGCGGTCCCGGATTGGACGGCTAAACCAGAAATGGTTGTCGGAGCATTGTGCGCGATGGTCGGGTCGAACAGTCCTGTGACGACGGTCCGGCCCAGTTCCGTCTGGTGCGTGTTCGTGCCGGTACAGCGGTACAGTCTGTTTTTGAGGATGATGTCTCCCGATTGGGAAAGCAGCCTGAAAACCTCGTCTATCTTCGGGTCGTCTAATTTGCTATCTAGCTTCTTATATAATAGGTCGCCAGATCGCCAATCCAGGTGCGGCATCGTTCCAGAACGTGTTTCGGTGTGGTGCCGTTCTTAAAGAATCCAGCGAAACGCTCATCAAATCGGCCGGCGAGACCATCGTGCGTGAGGTCGAAACCGCCAAAAGGGAAAAAGGAGAAGCAGTCCATCGAGGGCATCATCCGCGACCACCTGCGTGGCTTCTCCCGTACGATTCCATCGTTCCTCATGGCCTACGGCGACGAGAACACCAAACTGGAGAATTTCGACCGGATCATTCCGGAAAACGTGTTCCAGGAAGTGACTAGCATCACGACGGACCAGTTCAGGTTCCTGCGTGACGGCGGCGACTATGTGGACGAGGAAACCGGTGGGACCGAGCATTTCGACGGACACCTGTTCGACCCGGTCGTGTTCGACGACTCCGTGAAGGAGTTCATCCAATTGCGGCACAGACTCGCCAACTACTTCGACGAGAACCTACGGGAGGACATCTTCGACTACGTGCCGCCGCAGAAGACCAACCAGATCTTCACCCCGCGTCGCGTGGTCGCGCAGATGGTGGACATGCTCGAACAGGAGAACCCAGTCTGCTTCGACGATTCGACCCACACGTTCGCAGACCTGTACATGAAGTCCGGCCTGTACATCACCGAGATTATCAAACGGCTCTACCGCAACGAAGGCATGCGCGATGCGTATCCGGACGACCGCGAACGCCTCGATCATATCCTCGAACACCAGGTGTACGGCATCGCGCCCACCGAGATCATCTACCAGATCGCGACCCACTACATCCTCGGATACGACGATGAGGTCGGCAACGGCTGCAAGACGCATTTCGTCAAGGCCGACTCGGCCGAACTCGCCAAGAACGGCAAGCTCTCCGAATACGTCGAACAGGTCTTCGTCGACAGTCTAAACGACTGAGGCCGCCGGTCGCTCAGTGTTTTACAGCCAAGGTCTGCTGCAGCGTATGCGAATCGTGTGGAGGCACGACGACCGCACAATCACGATTGTTGACCGCTTCCACGCACACGAAGCCACGCCATTCGCCGTCGCCCAAATCTCCGATGGCATTGCCGGCTTGCTCTCCCGGATTCCAGACCACGGTCTGCGCTGCGCCCTGCTTGGCGACAATGATGGTGCGCTGCAACACGGGGTCGCGCAGCTCAAGCGTATCCGCCGAATAGTAGATGCGGTCAACCATGCCTTGGAAGGTCACAGGTTCATCACCTTGTCTGCAACGCGGATCGCCATCCAATACGGTATCGAGATAGTCCGCGCCCTCCAGCCCGCACACCTGCGACTGTTCGGCGTCGCCAACCTGCAGGTATGTATGCAGTGCCTCTTCGTAAGACAATGGCTCGTCGCCATCGTTATATACGGTAAGCGACATCGTCAATTCACGACCGACCTCAATAGTGTAAACGGCATGAAATTGAGGATTCGGGCCAGAAACAAACTGGGAAAGTATATCTGCGCCGATCTCACTGGAATCCAATGTATAGCGCAACAAAGCATCGGAAGAACCTTCCTCATCATAATGCCAGAAACTGTTGCGGGCAAAACCATGCTTGGGTGTCTTCGAAGCCACATGGCCGCCTTCGAAACCGGAATTGAACCAAGGGAAAATAATGGGAACACCACCACGGATGGCAGTGCCTTCCTTAAGGTAAATCGCCTTTGGTCGCCAAACCACAGCCTGTTCGCCGGCAGGCGCCCAGGAAAGCACATGCGCACCGTAATCGATGACTGATGCCGTTGCGTCTTCGTTGACAATATCTCTGATAGTGAAAGTGTTATTCATACGCCCAGTATAAGCAAGGTGACGTTGAAACATGATTCCCGGAAAGATACTTTGCGAGATTGCGATATTTCCTGAATTTTCCAGCTTGATATGCAAGGCAGGAATGAGGATTGCTGCAACACGCGCTTGTAGGCTTCTGCTAGTATCATCCATGAAAGTACAAGGAAGATAGCCGGTTCGTTTCAACTTGCGTTAGGAAAGGTGAATCAAGGCTGTGAAAAGCTGAGAATTCCCAGAATCCGAACGATTGCAAGTAACTGCATCGAATCATTCCGGAAGCGAGTTGGGACGTATAAGGCCGGCTTTGGGTGTGACAGTGGAAAGAGACCGACATGTCTGCAGAAGAGACCACGGAACCGGACGAAGTGCTCACCGACGATGAACTTCAGGCTGCCGCAGCGCCTGAGCGGCCCCTCGAAGAGGAGAAGCCTCGCAAGCGTACCGTCGTCGTGGCCGAAGACGAATCTGTGAACCGTATGGATTTGGTTGCCATGCTGGAAGATAATGGCTACGAGGTTGTGGGCGAAGCCGCTAACGGTGAAGAGGCAGTTGATCTGACTCGCAAGTTCCGTCCGAGTGTAGTGTGTATGGATGTCAAGATGCCTCGTATGGACGGCATTGAGGCGGCGGGCATCATCTGCGACGAGAACATCGCCCCGGTTGTTATGCTTACGGCGTTCTCCCAGTCCGATCTGGTGAAGAAGGCTACCGGCGCTGGTGCCATGGCGTATGTTACCAAGCCGTATGAGGAGTCCAAGCTGCTGCCGGCTTTGGAAGTGGCCATGGGCCGTTTCGCTGAAATCAACGATCTGCTCGACAATGTGGAACGCAGCGAATCCAAACTGCATGAAACCGAAGAGCGTCTCAAGAAGGCGGAAGAGCAGCTGAAGAAGGCTGAGGAAACCCTCGAGGAGCGTAAGCTCGTCGACCGTGCCAAGGGCCTGCTTATGGACAAGGCCGATTTCTCCGAGCAAGGCGCATTCCGTTGGATTCAGAAGACCTCTATGGACCAGCGTATTCCGAAGAAGCGCTTGGCCATGGCCATCATCGCCAAGTATGGTGATCAGAAGTCGGAAGCAGAGGATGAGCGCTAACACAGCAACTGTGGAAGGCACTTCACGCGGGACGCTATTGGTCGTTGACGGCCATTCCTTGGCGTTCCGCGCTTTTTTTGCCTTGCCCGTAGAGAATTTCAGTACATCCGCAGGCCAGGCAACCAATGCCGTCTGGGGTTTTGCCACCATGCTGTCGCAAGTGATCGATGCCGAGCATCCCGATCATCTTGCCGTCGCTTTCGACGTCAAGGGCGGCACGTTCCGCAATACGATGCTGCCGCAGTATAAAGGTACGAGAGATGCGGCTCCGGAAGATCTGCTTACGCAGTTGCCTCTGATTCAACAGATGCTTGATGCGTTAGGTGTCACGTTCATTGAAAAACCCGGATATGAGGGTGATGACGTGATCGGCACGTTGGCGAGCATGGGAGACGAAGCTGGCTATCGCACGCTGGTATTGTCTGGAGACCGTGACGCGTTCCAGCTCATCAACAACAACATCACCGTGCTGTATCCGGGGCATCATTTCAAAGACCTGAAACATATGACTCCCGATGCGGTGGTGGAGAAATACCATGTCACCCCGGAACAGTACCCGGATTTGGCGGCGCTCCGCGGTGAAACCGCTGACAACATTCCAGGCGTTCCAGGCGTGGGCGATGGCTTTGCAGCCAAGTGGATTAACCTGTATGGCGGGCTTGACCAAATCATCGAGCACGCCGACGAGATCGGCGGCAAAAAAGGCGAGGCACTGCGGGCCAACATCGACCAGGTTAAGCTGAACCGTTCCGTGAACGCCTTGGTGCGTGACCTCGACCTTGGCGTGTCCATCGAAGATCTGACCTTCGGTCAGGTGGATGCCAACCAGTTGAATGAACTGTTCACCAAGCTTGAATTCGGCATTCGCACCAAAAACCGTGTGCTAAGAACATTCAACGCAGGCAAGCCTACGAACGATCTCGTGCCGCAAGACGAGTCCAGCAAACTGGAAATACCCGAATACGAAACGATTGATTCGCCGGAAGCGTTGGAATCATGGGCGCAATCCAATCTGCAGACGACAAACAAGCATCTGCATGATGAGCGAGAAACCGCGCCGAAAACAACTCCTTCCGGTTTCGCCATTGATCATACGAAGAAATGCGCGAAATCCGTGGCCCGTTCATGGGTGTTGCAGGTGGAAGGCGAAAGCAAGCCGGGGAACGCGGCCTATTCGTCGCTGATGATTGCATCGCAAGGCAAAGCGATTCGCATTAATCATATTGATCGTGATATGGCGTCACAACTGCAAACGCTACTTGACGAATACCACCAATCCATGGTGGTGCATGGCTATAAGGAACAATCCCATCTGTTGGGAAGCGTCGGCGTGAAACTGCCGGAACCGCTGTTCGATACCAAACTTGCCGGGTATCTGGTCCATCCCGATTTCCATGCAGACACTTTGGAACAGGCGGCGGCTCATTTCCTGGATCTGCATGTCGAGGAGCAGTCCGAAAGCGCTACGCAAGGAACGCTTGATTTCGACGAGCCTGAAGAATCCGTGCAACAGAAAGACGATCAGCTTCCGCGCCACACGGCGATTGTGGGGCTGTTGGCGCGAAATCTGGCGAATTCGCTGGATCAGCGTGAACAGTTCGCCTTGTTGGAATCCGTGGAGATTCCAGTATCTCGTGTGCTTTATGGCATGGAACATGCCGGTGCGCAAGTCGACATGAACAGGCTGATGAACATGCGTGAGCAGCTTGCTTCCGATGCAAATCATGCGCAGGAAACGGCATGGCAGTATGCGGGCGAGCGTGTGAATCTGCAAAGTCCCAAACAGTTGCAGAAAATCCTGTTTGAGGATATGGGTTTGAAACCCACGAAGAAGACCAAAACCGGTTCGTATACCACGAATGCGGCGGCTTTGCAGACGTTGCGCGATCGTTCGTATGATAATGACAGCGCATGCCAGTTCCTTGACGCATTGTTGCTGCATCGCGAGAAGAACAAGCTCAAGCAGATTGTGCAGACGTTGATCGATGCGACCAACGGGTCTGACGGACGTATCCATACGACGTTTGAGCAGACTGTGGCTGCGACCGGTCGATTAAGCTCGGTCGATCCGAATTTGCAGAACATCCCGAATCGTGATCCGGCTGGACGTGAGATTCGTTCGGCTTTTGTACCCGGTGAGGGTTTTGAATCGTTGCTGAGTTCGGATTATTCTCAGGTCGAGTTACGTATTATGGCCGACCTTTCCGGTGATGAGGCGCTGATTGAGGCGTTCCGTTCCGGTAGGGACTTCCATAAGTATGTGGCGAGCTTGGTGTATGGCGTTCCTGTTGATGAGATTACGTCTGATCAGCGCAGTCATGTTAAGGCGATGAGCTATGGCTTGGCGTATGGGTTGAGCACGTATGGGCTTTCGCAGCAGCTTGGCATTAAGCCGGGTGAGGCCGAGTCATTGAAACAGCAGTATTTTGCGACGTTCGGCAAGGTCCATGAGTATTTGGAGTCGTTGGTTTCCACGGCCCGTGAAAAGGGATATACGGAGACGATTTATGGTCGTCGTAGGTATTTCCCGGGGCTGAAGTCGCCGAATCGTACGGTACGTGACGCTGCGGAGCGTGCTGCGCTGAATGCGCCTATTCAGGGTTCCGCCGCGGACATTATGAAGATCGCCATGATTCGGGCTGATGATGCGTTGCATGAGTCTGGTCTTGCCAGCCGTATCATTCTGCAGATTCATGACGAACTTGTGGTGGAGATTGCGCCGGGCGAGGCGGAGCAGGCCACCGCGTTGGTGAAGGATGCCATGGAACATGCGGTTGACATGGCGGTTCCGCTGGATGTTTCCACGGGTATTGGTTCGGATTGGCAGCTTGCCGCGCACTGATGCCGCCTGTTTGGGACATGTCGGTTGCCATGCGATGATGCCACGTATATGAAGTCGCGGATGATGAGGAGGTTGCGATGGCTGCGTTAAGCCAGGTCGTTGATGTGTTGGAAACGCTATATCCGCTTCGCTATGCGGAACAGTGGGATGAGCCTGGTCTTATCGTGGGTGACTTGCGTCAGCCTGTGCGCAATATCGCTTTTGCGGCTGATCCCTCTATGGCGGTGGTTGATCAGGCGATTGCCGGGGGCGTTGATTTGCTGGTCTGCCACCATCCGTTGTTCTTCCGTTCCGTTCATGCGGTGTCGGGATTGGGTTTCCGCGGTGAGATCGTGCGCAAGCTCAATCGTGCCGGATGCGCGCTGTGGGTGGGGCATACGAATGCCGATGCAGCATATCGTGGTGTCGGCATGGCTGCGGCTGACATGTTTGGTCTGGTGGACCAGCGTCCGCTCGTGCCCATCGACGATCCGAACGCCGAGCATCCGGTCGGTCTGGGACGTGTCGGGCGGCTTGCCGAGCCTGTGATGCTGCGTGATTTCGCCCGCCGTGTGGCTGACGTGCTGCCGTATACCGAACTTGGCGTGCAGGTTTGCGGTGATCTGGACGCTCCCGTCAATACGGTGGCGGTATTGCCGGGATCCGGTGATTCGCTGTTCGATGAGGTGCGTGCGACCGGAGCCGACGTGTATGTAACCAGCGATCTAAGGCATCATCCCGTAACGGACGCCATCGAACAGGCCCGCTATGAGGCTTCCATGCGCGCTTCCGGCATCGCTCTGGGTCATGGCGATGAGCATGTGCGTCCTGCGTTCATCAACACTCCGCATAGCGCCATCGAATCCATGTGGTTCCAGTATGCGATGAAAGACGTTCCTCAGGCGATCGCGTCCGTGACCGGCGACATTCCCGACGTACGTTGGATTTCCATGAATACTGATCCATGGAACATGGTGATCCCCTCGAGCGGACAGGAACGATGACACGTCATGAATAACGAAGCGGCAGACGAAACCCAAGTTGATGCATTGCTGGACGAGTCCAGCGACGGAGTGGACATGTCCGGCACGGTAACGGTGCTTGACAGCAAGCACGTGTACCAAGGCGCTATCTTCGGTGTCGACGACATGCGGATCGCATTGCCGATGCGTGGTGGCGGGCGAACGGTGATTCGTCGGCAGGTGATGCGCCACGCGCCTTGCGTGGTCATGCTGGTGCATGATTGTGCGAACGACCGGTACCTGATCGAACGCGAATATCGTATCGGTTGCGATGCTTTCGCCTACGGTCTGCCGGCCGGACTCATCGACGGGGGAGAGGACGTTGAAGAGGCCGCGCTGCGCGAACTTCGCGAGGAGACCGGTGTGGAACCCACCGGACATGACGGCATCGAATTCGACCATGTGGGGCAGTTCTACTCGTCCGAAGGTATGACCGACGAGCTCGCCAACATCATGGTGCTTCACCTGCACGCGTGGCATCCCGTCGAACGTCACTTCGACGGCGATGAGCATGTCGAATCGGCGTGGATTTCCTGGCAGCGGCTACGCGACACTCGCATCACCGCATCCAATTCCATGATCGCCATTCTTCACGAGCAAATTCGGAGAAACCGGCAAAATACAGCTAAAAGTTCGTTCGAATCGTAAAAATAATCGCCGAACAACACGAAATTACGATTTGGGGGCTAAAACGTGAGATACTTGAATCATGCAAATCAGACCCGGATCGATGTATCCGCTCGGCGCAAGCTATGACGGCGCCGGCGTGAATTTTGCCCTCTTTTCCCAAGTGGCACAAAAGGTCGAGCTTTGTCTTTTCGATGAGGAAGACAACGAAACTCGAATCGAAATGACCGAGCAGAACTCGTACGTCTGGCACAACTATCTGCCCGGAATCCAACCGGGGCAGCGTTACGGCTACCGTGTGTACGGCCCGTACGACCCGATGCAGGGTTTGCGCTGCAACCCGAACAAGTTGCTGCTCGACCCCTACGCGAAAGCTATCGAAGGCAACATCGACGGCGATGAAAGCCTCTACTCGTATTGGTTCAAGAGCCCTGACGACGTTACCAGCATGAACACGCTCGACTCGGCCCCACACACCATGAAAGCGGCCGTGGTGAACCCCTATTTCGACTGGGGCAACGACCAGCATCCGAACATCTCATACCACGATTCGGTAATTTACGAAGCCCACGTACGCGGCATGACTAACCTCAACATGGACGTGCCGCCGGACATTCGCGGAACTTACGCGGGACTGGCCTACCCCTCCGTAATCGAATACCTGAAGAAACTGGGCGTCACGGCCATCGAACTCATGCCTATTCACCAGTTCGTCAACGACAGCTTCCTGCAGGAAAAAGGCTTAAGCAACTACTGGGGATACAACACTATCGGCTTCTTCGCCCCGCACAACGCCTACTCCAGCTCCGGTCAGCGCGGCGAACAGGTCAACGAGTTCAAATCCATGGTCAAGGCATACCATCGTGCCGGCATGGAAGTCATCCTCGACGTGGTATACAACCATACCGCCGAAGGCAACAATCGCGGACCGACCCTCAGCTTCAAAGGCATCGACAACGGAGCCTACTACCGTCTGGTAGACAACGATCGCAGACACTATTTCGACACTACAGGCACCGGAAACTCGCTGCTCATGCGTTCGCCGCACGCGTTGCAGCTCATTACCGACAGCCTGCGCTATTGGGTCACTGAAATGCACATCGACGGATTCCGATTCGATCTTGCGGCCACATTGGCGCGTCAGTTCCAGGAAGTCGACAAACTATCTGCATTCTTCGACATCGTCGAGCAGGATCCGGTCATCTCCCGCGTCAAACTGATCGCCGAGCCATGGGATTTGGGTTCCGGCGGATACCAGGTGGGTGGCTTCCCATCCAGCTGGTCCGAATGGAATGGCCGCTATCGTGATTGCGTGCGTGACTTCTGGCGTTCGCAGCCGTCTACCTTGCCGGAATTCGCCAGCCGACTTATGGGCAGTTCCGACCTGTATCAGGTCAACGGCCGCCGACCGGTCGCATCCGTGAACTTCATCACCGCGCATGACGGCTTCACCATGAACGATCTGGTGAGCTACAACGAGAAGCATAATGAGGCCAACGGCGAAGGCAATCGCGATGGCGAAAGCAACAACCGTTCTTGGAACTGCGGTGTCGAAGGTCCTACGACCATCAAGGATGTTAACGAGCTTCGTCAACAGCAGATGCGCAACATGTTCGCCACACTGCTGCTCAGTCAAGGCATTCCGATGATCTGCGGCGGCGACGAAGTGGCGCGCACCCAGCAGGGCAATAACAACGCCTACTGCCAGGACAATGCGATCTCCTGGACGAACTGGGATTTGGACGAGGATCAGAAGGACCTGCTCGAATTCGTATCGAAGCTGATTCATTTGAGGCTTGAGCATCCTGTGCTGCATCGTCGCCGCTTCTTCTCCGGTCGCGAGCAGGGAGACGACAGCACTGCGATTCCGCAGGTCGAATGGGTGGATCACACCGGCTCCATTATGGATATGGACGACTGGTCGAACACACACGCTTTTACCGTGATGATCTATCTGAACGGTTCCGATATTCCGGAAACCGACTGGTACGGCAATCAGATGGTCGACAATGATTTCATTCTGATTTTCAACGCGCATTACGAGCCGATCATGTTCACCCTGCCCGATGAGCAATATGGCAAGAAATGGCGTCTAATTGTCGACACGCATAATCCAAAGGGGCCAGAACTCAATTATGAGGCCGGTTTTGCGATTACTGCGCAATCAAGAAGCTTCCTGCTGTTGATGAGCGACAAGAAGCCGTCCAACGGACATTACAATTTCTGATTGTTTTTTCGACGCTGTTTTCCAGCTACGTTTTTAGACTTCCGAAGCAAGCCGGGAAACAGTGTCGGGAACGGTTTCGCTGACTTCCGCAAGATCCTCGACGGAACGGGGCCTCTCGGATTGTGCCAGTACCAGCTGCGTTTGCACGCGGTCCGCTTCGATGGCGGCAATCTGACGCGAGAAAATGATGAACCAACCAAGGAACATCATGCCGGCCAACGCCTCCACGTTCGTCAGCGTGTTATGCCCGCTCAGCCATTGGAATCCGGCATAAGCGCCAATCACAATCGCAAGATCGGAAACCACGTATACGATCTTTGAAAGTTGCGGGGCAAGCCAAGGCAGGGCAATCATCAGCATGCTCATCAAACATGGCAGGCCGCGGGCGAACACGTTGTGCAAAATCGGATGTGGCGTGTAACGGAACATGCCGATGCCTACGAAGGCGATGCCGGCCAACGCCAACATGATCGACAGCAGCAGAATCCTCGTACGGAAATGCTTCGGCGTTTCATTGATGGAGTTGGAATCCAGATACTGCAATTGCAGACGATACGTGGTGATGAGCTCGGAAACGGCGAAATAGCTGATGATCACAATGCAGATGCCCGCGAGCATCAGCGTCGAATTGAACATACGTGCGGCGAACGTCGTACGGTCGCCCAGTTGGGAGAAATTATTGTTGTACCAGTATGGATCGTCGGACGTCAATCCTGCGATGCTCACGCCAGACACCACGAAAAACGGCAGTAGGGAAGCGATCGTTTTGGCATTCATAAGTTCCGCCTGCACGAAAGTGATATAGCCTACAACGCCTGCGATGGCCGCGCATAGGATTGGCAGATAGCCTTTCAGCGTGCGGATGCCCATCATGTTGTTGATGATGGACAACATCATGAACGACATGACGAAAATGGTCGAGGCATACACCACGGAAAGCGCGAGGATTTCGAAAATACGACGGACAGGAATAGTCCAACCATGTTTGAGCGTCAACGATCGTGATTTTCGTGCATAACCCAGACTGAATGATATAACACCGCATCCTGCCACGATTCCCGAGCAGACGGTGAACAGTCGTTGCGTGACACGCCAGATGGCGGGAGCGAACTGCGTGTAAGCGTTCATGACAAACCAAGCGATGATGGCGCATATTACAAAGGAGATAATGCCCGATGATTCAGCCTGCTGATGACGTCCCATGCCACTCTCCCTTCCGAAACGCTATTGTAAGCCTGTCGTTGTCCAACCATACGCTATAATAGAAACTCGTGTTCACATGATGCGATTCTGCGACGCGGATTCGCTGAAAGCGAGCAGGAACGGGCTGTAGCGCAGTTTGGTAGCGCGTCTGCTTTGGGAGCAGAATGTCGCAGGTTCAAATCCTGTCAGCCCGACCGGAGCCCTTGGAAACATTAGGTTTTCAAGGGCTTATTTTTTTCGTCGAAAACGATCCGCATACAAATGCTGCAAATGCCGCGGAACCTCCCCGCCTAGACGCCCTTCAGCCGCTCGGCGCGCAGCTCTCCGATCGCGTCCGCCATGTTCGTCCACAGGTTCCCGCCCCTCTCGGCGCGAAACAGCCAGTCGTCATCGCCCATGCCATTCATCCGCTTTTCGAGGTGGTGATGTTTTCTTGGACTTCCCGACCGGGAGGAGAACCCCCCTATGGCGAAATACAGCAAGGAGCAGCGTGACAGGAGAATCAAGACGGAGTTCGGCATGAGCATCATGGCTCGTCGAGGCGTGCTCGGTCTTGCGGCATGATCGGTGGTGATGGAATCAATGACGAGTCCAACAAAACGTCACCAGCCCCTACCGCGGAAAAATAGTGAAGAAATTGCTTAAGAAAAATTGAAGCAAAACACCGAACGACTCAACGAGGTCGCCGACGCCGTGGACCAGATGCGGCTCAAAGCCATCGACACAGACAAGCCGACCGAATTCGCCGCTGTGGTGTAGGTCGGCCGGAACCGCATATAGTAAGCGCCCTCAAGAATGAACCTGAGGGCGCTTCGCTTTGAGGGCCGTCCGCCATACCACCGGCTCCTCCATGGTGGCCTGACTGCCTTAGTCTCAATCGCAACCTACGCGCAGTCCTGCAATGTCACCTGAACCGTTAGCAGATAAATAAGGTGTCAAGGCAGCTACGCTGACTCCATCTCGGAGCTAACCAATACTTTACAGACCTTGAACACGCATGTCACAGTCGCATCAGGCAGCACCGCGCGTAACTGTTGACCGTTACAAGAGAACCATTGGAATACCGCCGATTGATGAAGGCTGTAACACATGTAACCGATGCAACCCACCCCATCCACCCTCATTCACCACACAACTCTTATAGTTCACCTGTTACACCCGTTACGCCTGTTACGGCGGGACATATAAAGTGCAGAGAAGCCAAGGCTGACAACGATTACTGTCTGTAACAGGCAAACCAACAGTGCCGTTACCACCGGTAACGGCTCCCGTCATATCGAATATCTAGTAGACGCAAGGCCCTGTGGAACTTGCGCGGGAAGTGCAACGCGGCGAAAATGATAGTGTTGCCGTTCAATGCAAGGAACACCAAGGCAACCTTCCAAGACTTTCCTCCGCCCCGCCGGCTTTACTCCTTTCTCCGGCGGGGCATATTCATACCCACGGGTGCCGCGAAGCCCACCAAGCCTCACGCACAATTGGAGATTCCGCTTGCGATACAGGCATCACGGCGCTCACCAAACACCTAGGTCAACCAGTATGATCCCGCGGCAAACGCTACAGGGATCCACGGCGCATCAACCGTCAGGCCCGCAACCTCGCCAGACAGCGAGTGCTCGCACAGCAACTACTCTATGCCATCTGCGATAGGCCTATAGACGACGCGATTGCTTGGTCTGATCCAATGAGCGCCGAAGTGGACGAAATCATTCCGGTGAGTCGCGGTGGAAGCGCGACGGATCTGCACCATCTTGAGAAGGTGCATCGCTGTTGCAATCAATTCAAAAGCGACAAGAGCCTTGCATGGGCAAGACAGAAAAGCCAAAGGCGCTCCGGCTCTCAAGCCCACCGCCATGCCGTTCAGCACTTCGGCTTGGTAACTGGTCTGGGGATGGTATCCTCCCGGCCCGGCGTTCGGCTACCCCGGAGTATTGGCCAAATCCTTCCCCGCTGTTTTTCCAGATCAGCTGTAGACAAGCTGGAATGCAGATATCATAATCTCACCTGTTTGTGCTGCGTGAATCTTTTTCTTGGCAATAAGTTCCGGCAAATCGATGGCTCTATCCAAGATTGCCGCGAGATCACTTCCATCCATCAGCAGGATATTTGGACGGTGCCTGTGATTATTGTTGATTGCCCGTTTCGTGAAACCGTTCATGGAAATAAAAACACCCAAGGTATTGTCTAGTTTGTTATCGACTTTACCCGAAAAGATGATTACTTCAGGAGCGTCGATCGGTTTAGATTGCCATTTGGCTTCGAGAAGGTAGTCCATGTTGTCCAATGTAAATGCGCCATCGATCTGTTCGTCATTGATCTTATAGGAGCCACGAGTGGTGATATCGAATGTTTGGAATAGCTTGGTTAGAAATTTCTCAAAAGCGTAACCCCGCGATTGGGCATCTGTCATCTGAGTAATCTTGCCAAATTCACTCTTGAGATTGACAACTGCTGCAGCCATGGCAGCTTCCGTCTGCTGGCGTTTCTCGGCAGCGGCTTTTCTCGTCTCAGCGGCTCGATTCGCTTCGTCATTTTCGATAATAGGTTTCATACGAGCAGCAAAGTCCCTTACTCGTTCAACTGCTTCGTCATGAAGCTCTTTTCCATTACCTTGAACTTTCAGAAGCCACGTAGGGTCCCCAAGTTTGGCAACAGCAATTGCGATTTCCAGTAGCTCTTCCGAATACAATTGCGGGTTCATTGACATGCCATCAATAAGCTGTGAAATAAGAGTTCGTTTATACCCATGATCCCAATCCAGTTGCCCTATAAGCGCCTGATTAACACCGCAGTTAAGAAGGAATCGTCGTAAATCGTTCTTATACCAGAACGCTGATCTGAGTGTTTCTTTAAGCGCCGCAATCGTTCCCGGGGCCAGTACTCGCAATGTCATATATCGAGTATAGAGCTTGCACAAAACCCGAAAGAAGCCTGTGCCTAAGACAGATGGCTATTTGGAGCTACTCCATCGAACTCTCAAGAGGCTGGAGACTGCGGTGTTTGACGAGGGGACGCCGCCGCGTGATTTGGCGTCGTTGACTCGGCGGCTGCTTGAGGTGAGTCGGGAGATTGAGCGTCTTGAATCCGAGAACGGCGGGGCCAATGCGCCGACCGCGACGGAGGTAGAGGATGAACCGTTCGATCCGAGCGAGGTCTAAAGTCAGGCCCGACCGGCGCAAGCTGTCCGATGTGGCGCGGCATGTGGTGCTGCCCAAGGATATTGTGACGACCGGATGGCCGAAGGTGGAAGCCCAGGCAAGGCTGTGCGGCATCGAATACGACGGCTGGCAGCGTCAATTGGGCCGCTGCATTCTCGGCAAGACCGCTGATAGCGTGTATGCCGCCGGTATCGGTGGCGTGGTCGTCAGCATTGCCGTTAGGTCGGCAAGACGTTTTTGATCGGCACAATGATTGTGATGCTGTGTATCCTGAGCAACTACCCGCTGAAGGTGCTGCGGACCGCGCATAGGACGCGCACGAGCGACGAAACCTTCAAGTTCATGTGTACTCTGGTACGGCGCAAGGCGATAAGCCGGTTCGTTGACGGCGAGCCAAGAAGGGCGAACGGCCAGCAGGAAATCGTGTTCGTCAACGGATCCCGCATCATGTTCGGCACTCGTGAGAACGGCTTCGGCCGTGGCTTCGACAGCGTGGACATCGAGGTGTTCGACGAGACACAGATTCTGACCGAACGTGCGTTGGATGACATGATTCCGGCGACGAACGCGGCGCATAACCCGCTGATTGTCTACATGGGAACGCCACCGAAGCCCTCGGATCCGTCCGAGGTGTTTTCCATGCGCCGCGACGAGGCGTTGAAGGGTGACAGCACTGACATGCTGTATGTGGAGTTCAGCGCCGACAAGGACGCCGACTCCGACGACCGCAGGCAATGGGCCGTGGCGAATCCGTCGTATCCGCATCGCACCGGCGAAGCGGCAATCCTTCGCATGAAGAAAAACCTTGGCGATGATTCGTTCCGGCGCGAAGGCCTTGGCATATGGGACGAAACCACAGTCTCCAGCGCCATCAACCCGCAGCTGTGGGCGAACGGCACCGTGGAGGTTCGTGCCGATGGAGGCGTCACCTCGTTTGGCATCGACATGTCCCCGGATCGCAGCGCATTGGCCCTCGGCGCGTGCATGAAGTATTCGGACGGCACCGCGCACATCGAGTTGACGGAATACCGGGATACGAAACGGCATGGCACCGCATGGGCCGCCGATTGGATCGCGCAGCGCTGGCCGAAGCCGTCGCCGTGGTCATCGACGCGCAGAGCCCGGCGATGGTGCTGCTGCCCGAACTGAAGTCACGAGGCGTGAAGGTCATGGTGACACCACCAATGGCATGGGCCAGGCCACAGGCCGCGTATTGGACATGCTGACTGCCGGCACGTTGAAGCACCTGCCCGACGAAGCCCAGCCCCAATTGGCCACGGCGGTGGCGAATGCGACCACGAGGCCGATCGGCAAAAGTGGCGCTTTCGGCTGGAACAAGGCCGGATCCGACATCGACATCTCGCCGTTGGTCACCTGCACGATGGCATTGCAGGGAGCGTGGACCACGCGCCGCAACCCGAACCGGCGACAGCATGTCATGCACTAGAAGAGGAAAAGACTTATGACAGACGAAGGCATCTGGAGCGCTGCCGTCAAACGACCATTGGACGTGAACAGTCTGAACGTGGCCGGCATCGACGGCGTGGCCGACGAGGACATGCCGATGATTGGCGCATTGTGCAAGGTATGGCGGGACTGCTATCCCTACAATCTGATTCGGCAGCATACGCGCCTGCCGTTTCCGCCCGAAGCGTGAGCATGACCGTGCGCAACGGCGACACCATGTCCGGTATCGCCAGACGAACCGGCCTGTGGCCGCTGTCCGCATAGAGTGCGCCATCCGGCAACATCAACCTGATCTATCCGGGCAACATCGTCACCTATTGAGGCACGTCAACCGCTGCCAGCGGATCCACAGCCACGGGTGGTCGTGTGCATGTCGTCAAGCGTGGAGAAACCCTCAGCGGCATCTTCGGGGCCGACGGATGGCAGCGCGTCGCCCAGTTGAACAACCTCGCCAACCCCAACCTCATTTACCCCAGTCAGCGGCTCCGCTACTGACCGCAACCATCGTGGCCTTCGACACCATGCCGGAGGCCACCTTCATTATTCTCAAGGAGAAACCTATGGATATTTCTACCGCGGCCACGCTCGCATCCGGACTCGTGGCCCTGATCGTGCCAGCATCCGTGCAAGGCGTTCAAGAAATACATCCCCAGCGGATATGTCGGACTTACGTCCCTCGCAGCGTCCATCCTGTTCGGCGCCATCGCCATCGCTGCCACCGGCGGATTCGACGGCACCTACACATGGGGCATCGTACTTGCTGGAGTGGTGGGTGTTGCCCAAACCATCTATACGCTTGTCAACCAAGCATTTGGCGGAAAACTATCAAGCAATGCCAAGACCAAGTAATTGAATAAATGCAAGAGCTATTTACGATAGACAGAATGGTGGGCTTACGTAAATACATAAGCCCACTTCTAAATGAGGACTAGTAATAGTAAACTAAATGATTTCAAACGCCAAGGCTCAATTGTTTTGGAAGCTGGGTGATTGACTTTTCTTCTGGAACACTGCCTTCCAAGGCCTCAAGGACACTTTTGGCAAGCGCTTTTCCGAGTAGTGGCGGAACAGCATTGCCTATTTGCTTCACTATCTGAGTTCTGTTACCTGCAAAAATGAAGTCATCATCAAAAGACTGAATCCTTGCACCTTCTCTCGGCGTCAAAGCACGGTCAAGATCAGGATGAATACACTTATTGGACGCAGGATGCACAAAATTAACAGTGAGAGTTACCGCAGGTTCGTCGCCACGTAAACGAGAATAGCTGGACGAAAAGCCACTAGTTACCATACCCTCAGGAATGCACTTAATGTTATCGCCTGAATAGCGGATTATTTCCAGCATTTTTTTGGAATGTTTGGTTGCATTATGCAATGTCAATTGATCGTCAGGTACATCTTTTCTTCGGTCTCGCTGATATGCATTCTTTGGGCGAGAAGAATAGTGAGTCGTCACTTCGCCACTTTTAATTGGCGGAAGATCGTCAATAGCCTGACGCACGGTAACCGCAGGTAAAAAAGGCTTTCGCATAGATTCTATTTGACTTAACACATCATCTGCATATGATTGCATCATTCTAGAATGGTCACGATAGCCAATAGTATTTCCGCTGGCATAATGAGTAACACTAGGGAATCTAATATTACCACCTTTTTGGACACCCAGCAGAATAAGACGTTCACGTTTTTGCGGAACCCCATAATTAGCTGCATTCAATATACGCCAATCGCAGTCATAACCCAAAGAATCGAAAGTATGCAAAATCGTTGCGATTGTATCGCCATTATGATACGTCGCTAAACCAACGACATTTTCAAAAACAAGAACTTTGGGCCTGAAGTAATTCACATAAGAAGCGAATTCTTCAAATAGGGAGTTTCTTGGATCATCGTCAGTAGATGATCTGAAAGGTCGGATTGAAGAAAAGCCTTGGCATGGCGGCCCCCCAATGATGACGTCTATATCGCCGGCCTTAAGACCAGTTGCTTCAGATACCTGAGACCTTCGGATCTCTCTTATATCTCCGCATAGGCTGTAAGCAGACGGATGGTTGGCTTGAAATGTCTTGATAGCGATGGGTAGTATGTCAATCCCGTAAACGACGCGGAAGCCGCCAGCATTCTCAAATCCCTTTGAGAAGCCGCCGGTACCGCAGAATAAGTCCATTACCGTATACATGCTCACCTCCAGTGGAGACAACTGTCTCGTAGACAAGATACAACTAGACAAGGATAATGGGCGACATGACTGAAGCAGTGGTTCAAAACGTCGATGACTCTGTCCTCACCCAGTTTCTTGCCAAGGAAATCATTGTTCGTCGCAACGACAGAGGCTTAACCCTGGAGGACTTAGCCGAAAGATCCGAGATCCATCGAACCACCTTGGGTCTTATCGAAAGAGGCAAACGCGGAATCTCTATTGCAGTAGCTGAGAAAATCGCCAATGGACTGCGATGCCCTCTCAGTGAACTCCTGCGAGCTGCTGAGGGGAGGAAGGAAGATTCCGAGGGGAAGTTCGTTCTTCGACAAAGAATCGCTCCCGATACCTGTTTACGCAACGAAGAAGAACTGTTTAATTTAATTAAGCTGCCTCCGAGCGCAATAAAATATGCTATTGAGCGAACCTATCGAACTTTCGATATGATTGATAGCGAACTTAAGGGCTCTGGCTCTGAACCAATAAGCCACCTTGTCGAGTATGCCAATTTATCATCTATGCTTGGGAACATTTTAGGTGCCAGCTTGGCAGAAGCCTCAGATGGCCTATATACAAGAAATAAGCCGCATACATATCCTGATCTAGTTCCCCAGAGGCCGGATCTTCCTGATTTAGAGCTTAAGACAGCACTCGAAAAGAATTCCGCAAAAGGACATCTTCCCAAAGAGGGAACATATATAACGTTTCGCTATGTACTTGCATCATCCACGGGAGAGTACAAACGCGGCAAAGAGAATAGGGGTGATACTGCATGGATTTGGGAAGTTCGAGTAGGGAATCTCAGTAAAAACGATTTTCAAATCAGTAACACCGAAGGGGATTCAGGTAAGACAGCTGTGATTAAAACGGCATCCTTCAAACAAATGCCAGTCATCTACTTCGATAATAGGTTCTTTCCTTATAGTCGAGAGTGGAATGGACTTAAGCCGCAATCCAATTGATCGGAAAGATCATTTGTTGATGATGCGTAGAATCACACCAGAGACAATCAATACATTATTTGTTGAATCCAGTTGACGACTGAATTGTAATCGACAACGGAGAACCCAGTACATAGCACGGCTGCACCTAGAAGCATGTATCCGTGCTTAATCCAGCGTATGCGTTTGTTTTCGTCAGCGCGGGCTATGCTCTCGTTTTTGATTTTGTTGTCAATTTGATAGAGAAGCACTGATTGCAAGCTTTTTACACAGGCTTCATTGCGCATCTTCTCTAATGGAAGCTCGTCTTCACCACGATTTGGATTGAATATATCAATTAAACCGATTGTCACGGCACCGAATAAGAAAACCAGCGCAATGTACCTTAAGCACTCTACATGTACGGTCGCCAGAGCAGTGAATGGAGAGGTAAGGGAAGCGAATCCTATCAGTTGCATGCTGAGTTGTACCGATGTATCGACTTGATGGCGACGATAATCTTGTTGGCGATTGGCCTCAGCTAGCACATACTCCAGAGACGCAACGACTTCCGCCTCGTCTCTTGGCTGATCAGTATCTTTGGAATTCGGATCTTCCGCCGAGTCGGATGATACCACATTATTGGACATGCCGAAATTGCCTTACACGGTGTGGAAATGACTCGGATCCATGGAATGCTGCACAATATGCACCTGATTCTCTGGATCGGCATGACTGGGCGGCACAGTGGGCTTCCATGTTTGTTCTTGCTGCTGGTTCGGCATTCTCATCTTTCTAATCTATGGGGATGTCTGATCGGTTTTCGATGTCAATCTACAACCCTGCGGTGATAGTGCGTGGTGTTCGTCTCTAGCTCTTCGCTAGTATAGTGCATCAGCAAGGGTCACCGTACACGCTTCAAGTAAGGCGAAGAGATGGAAGATAAGAATTGTCACAAGTCAATCGCTTTAACCGTATGCCTGATTGTCGTTGGAATTCTTGTGGCTGCTGCACTCATGTGCATTGGCATCTTCGCCATTCTTATGCACGAAGGAATCATCTCTGTCAAGCATTTTCCAATTTCTTTAGATTGGGAATGGAACTTTTGGACTTGTCTGGAAGCAATTGGCACTATCGGCGCTACTATCGTTGCCCTATTCGGTCTAAACCTTAAAGAGGCTAGGGAGAAGCGATGGGCAGTAGCCAAGATGGTATCTTCCTGGATCTCAGAAGACAGCAAACCGAACGCGGATGGCACCGCATATGTTCGCACAGCCACTATCCATGTAAATAACGAGAGCGACGAACCAGTCTACGACGTTACGGTGAATACAACGCTTGACAATGGAAAACACTGGCTTGGACCGCTCTCGGCACCTGACCTGATACCGGTTCTCCCTGCCCGCCGAGAATTGCACTTCGACATCACGATTCCGATGCTTGGCTATCAGCATATGGATACGCCGCAAGTCGCTTGCACCTTTGTCGATCCCAACGGTAGGGCATGGGAACGCAATATTGATGGGAAGTTAAGGGATTGCAGTAAGGAAAAACCTCATTGGGTAGACCAGCAAGATGATGAGTTACCTGTAAAAGGAGAAGACTTCACTCCGTTCAATTCTATGGCTGTTTGCCTAATGTTTCTTAACACGCTTAACAAAGATCCGCATGGAGAAGCTATGCGAGCATTGATTTCTCCCCAAGCAACTGGCTGGGAAAAGGTAGATTGGGATGAACTCAAGCGCGATTACGGGAACTGTGTGCCGACTTCCAATGTTCGCTTTCCAGCTCCTCATGTTGCGGTCATTTTACTTGTCGCCGATGAATCGCTTCAGGGCAAGAAAGCCGAAGGCAGAGGAATGACAATTAATGCGGCCGCAGCGGTTACCTTGACTTTTTCTCAAGAGCAGGGGTGGAGGGTCTTCGATATAGGGGATCGTGTGCTTCCTGAAGACATATTTTTCCCCGAAGGAACTCTTACGCAGAAGTTGGGCTAGATAGTTCCGTCTTGAGCGTCACTGAATCAACTATATGTCCAGTAAGGAAAACGATATAAACGACCTATCTATCCCCAACTATCTTGATCCCGACGATCCAAACTTGGATCCAGAGAATGCATTCTGCCTTGAAGGGTTTATGGATGCACGCATGCTTTGGCCAGAGGATGCCGAAGAGCTTATCAAGCTGACCAACGATACTTCCACTCTGGAAGAGCTCGGCGCCCGTACTACTTCGATAAGTTGCGCGAGAAGGTGAATCGGCTTGGCCTGAAGCCGAACGACGGGCATGATCTGGAAGACCTGTTAGGGGATTTCTGAGCGTAGCTTCTAGGTCGTTGCAACTGTCTTGCGTTGACGATTTTTACCCGCTGTGATTCAAGTTCGAGACATTGTTTCGACACGCCGAGCGCCACTGCCATCGTGATGGTCGATTCCAGTAAAAAAACTAGTAACAATGACCGTCACGGTGAGCCAATCGCAGTCGGTTCAACAAAGACAACCAATAACCGGAAACCGCCATTTTCCAACGATGTTAGGCTCAGTAAAAAGCCATTCAATTCAACAAGAAACACCCCGCGAAAACAGAATGTCGCAGGTTCAAATCCTGTCAGCCCGACGAAAACCGTTAGAAACAAAGGCGTTTCAGTCGGTTTGAAAAATCCTGTTTCCGGTTTCGGTACAAAACGGTATAAACATGGCAACGCAGAAAAACCTCGTGACCTTTTGCGATGTTCACATGGTTTCGTCCGTCTGGGTTTTCAAACGGAAATGGTATGGACGGAGTCCAATTGCCGAGATCGAGCAAGATACGCACGCTACATGGCGAGATTGAAGCGTTGTTTTCCACAGGTTTTGGATACGATAAACCCTATGAACGCATCTCAAGAGAATCTTTGGCCGGCGCCGTTTGCCAGCAAGTCGCTTGACGCCACCGTTGTGGTGCCGGGCAGCAAATCCCTGTCGAACCGTTATCTCATTCTCGCGGCGCTCGGACATCGGCCCGTGCGATTGGTCGGTCTATTGCGCTCACGCGACACCGAGTTGATGATGGACGCGCTGCGTTCGTTGGGAGTGCGCTGCGAAATCGACGAGCAGGTCGACACCACGGTTACGGTGGTGCCGCCGTCCGACGGCCGGTTCCACGGTGGTACGAAGGTGTCCTGCGGTCTTGCGGGAACGGTGATGCGCTTTGTGCCCGGTCTTGCCATGTTCGCGGACGGTCCTGTGGATTTCGACGGTGACGAGCAGGCGTACGCGCGTCCGATGAAGCCCGTGTTGGACGGTCTTGAACAGTTGGGGGCATGTATCGAATACCACGGCGAGGAAGGTCGCCTGCCATTTACAATCACTCCACCACAAACGGTGAGCCAGTGCGCCGAGCCGAGCGTAGTCAGCATTGATTCTTCGGGATCCTCGCAGTTCATTTCAGGACTATTGCTCATCGGCTCTCGAGTGCCAGGCGGTTTGGAACTGCATCACACGGGGGAGAAGACGCCGAGTTTACCTCATATTCGCATGACCGTGGCCGATCTGCAAGGTTCCGGCGTGCGTGCCAACGCAGACGAATACGCCCGCGTATGGACCGTGCAGCCGGGAGCCGTGCAGTTGCCCGAAACCGTGACGGTCGAGCCTGACCTGTCGAATGCCGCCCCGTTCCTTGGCGCAGCGCTCATCGCCGGAGGAACCGTGCGCGTGCCTCATTGGCCGGAATCCACCACGCAACCCGGAGGCCTGCTTCCGGGCTATTTAGAACGTATGGGAGCCGAAATCAACTTCCCGGTGATTGACGGCGTCCGGTACTGCGAAGTGACCGGCGACGGTCGTGTCCGCGGCCTAGGTGATTTCGACCTGACGGCGGCAGGTGAGATCGCGCCATCATTGGCCGCAATCCTGGTTTTTGCCGATGCTCCTACGCGCATGCTGGGCATCGGTCATCTGCGTGGCCATGAGACGAACCGCTTGGAAGCATTGGTTAACGAGATCACCAGAGTCGGGGGAGATGCCCGTGAGCTTCCCGACGGGCTGGAGATCGCGCCAGTGCCGGCAATGAATCTCAAGCCGGCTGAAATGGAAACCTATGCGGACCATCGCATGGCGACGTTCGCTGCGATGCTGGGGCTGAAAATCAACGGCATTCTAATCAAGAACATCGCCACCACCGCGAAAACGCTTCCCGATTTCGCAAATATGTGGACCAACATGCTGGCCTAGCAATGATTGTCAGAGATAATCCGCAAATAATCCACGATATTGAAAACGGTATGAAAATGTCCTTCCTCCGCAAAAACGGAAGAAGGACATTCTACGTTTGCACAGGATCGTAATCATTCTGCGGATGCCGCTATGTCAAGCCACGATGGTTCTTAGCTTTCCTGATACGGCTTGGCCTTGTCCGGTCCCAACATGGCAAAGGTAGTGGCGCTCGAAAACGTCATAATGCCTACGAAAAACACGGAACCAATGGAAACCTGACACCGTACGTAAAGAGGTAAGCAGCGACGAGGAGCCCGACACCTTGAGGGGTGTTATCTGGCTCGAGCCTAGAAGACGGAAGGCATGATGAAGCCCCCGGAAGTTTCGCACTTTCGGGGCTTCAGACTCTTGCCCAGTTCCGTCAGAGAATACTCTACTTTCGGCGGCACTTCGGCATAGACCTCACGGTGAACAAGCCTATTTGCCTCTATCCGCCAGCTGCTGGAGGATGTCGCACGGGCGGACAGCCTGGTATGGGATGCCCACAAATGGCTGTTCCAAACGTACGCCTGCAGTACGGTCATGTTTCGTGACAGGAAACACTTGGCAGCCTTTTACAGTTCTGACCCGGAATATCTCCGGGATGCCGCCGCAGAGAACGGAGAAATCAACTATTGGGAATGGGGCATTGAACTGACCTGCCCCGCGCGCAGCCTGAAATTATGACTCACCCTGCAGACGTTGGTGACGGATCAGAGCAGTGATATGGTGACCCACGGCATCGACCTAGCCCAACAGACGGAGTCCATGCTTCGAAACCAGCCGGAATGGGAGGTTGTAACGCCTACGCAGCTGGCCATTGTGAAATTTTGCTATGCGCCTCAGGGGCTCATACCCCCCAGCAACAGGACGAACTATTTCTCGGCGCATGATGGAGGAAGGCTTTGCCTGCGTGCTGACCACCCAGCTGAAAGGTCGGACCGTTCTGCGGATCTGCCTGATCCACCCGGAGACAACGGAGGACGATATCCGCCATACGATACAGCGTATGTACCAATATGCCCGTGCGCTGAAAAAGGAACGTGTGTCGAACTTTTCTTGAATTATATGCCATAACGTAACACAAAAAACAACAGATAGCCGCCACAATTCCGTAATGATTGATGCTCGACAGTCTCCTGAAAGAATGCTATAATAACGCGCGTAAAATTTGAGTGGACTTTTTCGGATTCGGTCATCTTTTTGCCACACAGCTATCTTGTGATAGCCGTGTGGCTTTTTTGTTGTCTGCATCCTGGAAAAACCGGCAGAACGGAGGATGGTACTTGTATGGAAAATGATTTTTGTCTCTTATCAAAACGCGCCGCAGCGTAAGGACCTATCAAGCAGAACCTGTACCCGCTGAGGCTCTGGACGCCGTACTGGAAGCGGGGACTTACGCGCCTACCGGCGGCGGACGTCAATCCCCTACCATTATTGCAATTACAGACCCAAATATAGACAGGAGATCGCAAAGTTAAACGCAGAAGTGATGGGGAGCAGCATAGACCCCTACTATGGTGCGCCTGTCGTGGTTTTGGCAGATGGCGGTGCAAGCACCTTTGCGGAGGATGGAAGCTGCCGGAAACCTTACGCGGTGTCGGGGCGGTTGCATTGGGGTATCCAGCCCAGGAAGCCACTCAACCCGCAGCACGCAAACAAAACTATATCGTTCGGATTTAATGATCCTGCGGTCCGGCGCAATTTTTTGCGCCGGACACTTTGTGGAGAGGAGGGAAAGTATGCAGACAAATAATAAAATGGCGGTCGCTCCTGTTGGAAAGCTCATCTGGCAAATGTCGATACCGCCTCTGATTTCCATGTTCCTGCAATATTCCTATAACCTGATAGACAGCGCGTTTGTGGCACGGTTGAGTGAGAATGCACTGATCGCTGTTTCTCTGGCATTCCCGATTACAACATTGATGAATGCAGCGTCTATCTGGATCGGTGTCGGCGTGAATGTGCTGATAGCAGGATATCTTGGACAGAAAAAGCAGGATGATGCAAATACAACCGTCACACATGGATTGTTACTGGCCTTTGGAATTGGTGCTTTGCTCAATCTTCTGGCATTACTGATTATGAAACCCTATTTTCGGGCATTCACCAATAATGAAGAAATTTATCAGCTGAGCATCGCCTATATGAGTGTGTGCTCCTTCATGCAAATTCCCAATATGGTGCATATCGCCATCCAGAAAATGATACAGGCCACCGGGAACATGGTCGCTCCCATGTGTTTTCAGATTGCGGGAGTGATTGTTAATTTTGTATTCGATCCCATCTTGATTTTTGGTATTGGTGTTTTTCCGGATATGGGCATCCGCGGCGCTGCGGTGGCTACTGTTGCGGGCTATTCATTATCCATGATTTTGGCATTTGCTTTGCTGCTGGGCAAAAAGCAGAAAGTGCAGGTAAAAATCAAAGGCTTTCATTTGCAAAAGCAGATGATCCGCCGTATTTTTGCCTTTGGCCTGCCATCTTTTATTATGAACGCCCTCAGTTCGTTTATAGTGACGTTCGTCAATCTGTTCCTGGTGGCGTATTCCGATACGGCGATTGCTTTCTTCGGCGCATACTTTAAGGTGCAGCAGTTGATCGTTATGACGGTAAACGGCTTGATCCAGGGCTGTTTGCCTGTCATGCGGTTTAACTACGGCGCAGGCAACAGCGAAAGGCTGCATTCCGCTTTCCGATACGGAACCGCTTTGGTCACTGGTATGATGATACTGGGGACATTGGCCGTCATCCTTTTTCCAGCACAGATTTTGGGATTGTTTACGGCGTCGGAAACCATGCGCTCCTTTGGGATATCCGCGATGCGGATTATGGCGGCAAGCTATCTGTTTTGCGGTCTCTCTACTATGATTTCCACCTATTTTCAGGCTACGGAAAAAGTATGTTCCAGCATGGCAATCCAATTATGCAGGCAGATGCTTTTCCTTGCTCCCGCCTTATGGTGTCTGGACAGATTGTTCCATCTGAACGGGGTCTGGCTTGCATTTCCGGTTGCCGAAACTGCCACTTTGCTCGTTGCTCTTGTGATGATCACGGCATCGCCGCAAAAATATCTCATAACGTGTTCCAGAGAGGAAAAATGATGAACGACACTTTCATGAAAGAGAAACCGGTATTACCGCTGATTTTATCCATGTCATTGCCTATGGATGTTATCCATGCTAAATGCTCACTGCGTGGGTGGAACAAGCAGAAAAATATCACAACGGCGAAATCAACCGGGAAGACTATGACAAGTGGCGTTATAACTACCCGAAATATGATGAAACATCCGGCTATGTGAAAGTGCCGTCCCAGCAATTCAGCGATGCGCTGGTGGAGGCGTTCGAAGACCGGCTAAAGAATGACTAAATCTGAGTAAAACAAAAAGAGCTATCTGACTTCTCTAACAGAAATCAGATAGCTCTTTATTCTTGAATAATCTAAAATGTTGTCATTTTGTTGTCACGGGGCAATTCCGTAACGCAAAAGTCCAGCATTTTCAAGACTTTTTGGCCTTTCGGGTATTATTCCCACTCTTTCACGCCCGTTTGCTGTGGTGTCATTCCAGTCAACTCCAGTTGGGCTGTTGGGCTTGACTGTCTTGCCGCCGAATCCCGCCGCGTGACTTCGCGTAGGCGTTTGGGACAAATTCTGGGACAAAACCGCAAACTATTTCGAAACCACGAGCCCGCAGTTTCATTTTTGTCCCGGGGACAAAAACGGGTTGGTTTAGAGGCCCTGAAACGTCCGATATGAACGCCAAAACAGCCGACTATCCTCTTCGACACCCGTTTGGCAAAGTGAATCGTAGCCAGTGGCTTTAACGTCTTGCATTTCCGCGGGTCATGAGGGATGCACAAGAGCGATGACTGAAAGAATCGTCGCGGGTGGCTTTGTTTTCACCCTTATGAGCCGGCTCTAAGCACCTTAGGAACCGAGCGGGAAATCCGAGTTAGAGGATCCCGATCGTCGCCTTATTTCGGGCTGATCGAAAATCAGTTGGCAACCGAAAGCCAAGGTATAGAGATGGGCCGTACCTATGCGCACATATTTCGGTACGTTTCGTGCGGCATCGGCCATAACAAAACAAACCGCCGAACGATTCAGGTTGCAGACGGCCAACTCGACGCGATAAATCCGCCCTATCATCTTCCCAACACCTGCTTCAGCGCCATCAGCGCCTCGCGAAATGGTGAGTTTTCCAGCGCTTTTTCGGGTGCCATTGCTCCGATTCGGCAGGCTCAGCCTCCGCTCGATCTTACGCATGTTTTTTTGGGAGGGCACGAATCGTCGCCCGCCACGGCGGCTTATACAGCCTCTCGGCATGGAGGGAAACGCCATGGTCACGCTCAACGTCTGCGTCGACATCGAGCCGATGTCCAAGATACAGAACATGCTGCTCGTGTCGCCTGCCTTGCGCGGGAAGTCGAGTAGGCGGTCGCGGTAATATTCGTATTGCTGACGTCGCGCCTCGATTTCGGCGGGGAGGCCGTCGGTCAGCGATGCCGTGAGGGAGTCGAAGCGGTCGAGGACATCGACGACCTTCCGCTGGGGGACGATGGATGGGGCGGGAATCTCGACTCTCGCTAAGTCCACAGGCGCGACTTCGATTACCTTTGCCCCTTTCGCCGCCTTTCGTTTGGATATCTGAAAGTCCTGAGCAGTAGCTAAATATGCTAGGTATCTCGGGATAATGCTTTCAGTCGCATACGTGCAAGAGTGTCCGCCGGTTGCAACCGGCTGTTCGCCTTCCCGCCAATGGTGTGCAGACATCTTCGATATTCTCGCTCGTTATGGCAAAAATCACGTCTCCAGGGTTTTCCTTTTTCGATTTAGCGTATTGTTCTTCAGATCATCGTGGTGTGCTCGTAGCCGCGCTCCACGAAGAGCCGCTCGGCAACGTCGAGAATCTTCTCGACCGCCTCCTCCGGGTACTTATTGCGTGCCACGGGCACCTCCGTCCTTATTATCACGATAAACATACCATGAGTGGCGTGCGGGTCGAGAAGGGCTGGCGCCAAAAGAGCCCAACGGCCGTTATGGCTTCGTTAGAAACGCGCCCTACCATGGATGGTGAACCCGAAAGGTAAGGCGCGCGGGCACGGCGACTCGGCCCGCGCGCCCGGAAGAGAAAGGATAAACCCATGGGTTACATGCTCGAGACGCGCGGGCTCACCAAGCGCTTCGGCCGCGGCGACCAGGCGCAGGACGCCGTGGCCGACGTGAGCCTTCATATCCGCGAGGGCGAGGTGTACGGGCTGCTCGGCCCCAACGGCGCCGGCAAGTCGACAACGCTCAAGATGATCTGCGGGATGCTGCGGCCGACGGCCGGGGAGATCCTCTTTGCCGGGCACGCCTGGCGCCGCGAGGACCTCTACGCAATCGGCAGCCTCATCGAGGAGGCGCCGCTCTACCCCAACCTCACCGCGCGCGAGAACCTGCGCGTGCGCACCACGCTGCTGGGTCTTCCCGAGAGCCGCGTAGATGAGGTGCTCGCCGCCGTGGACCTCGCGGACACCGGGAAGAAGCGCGCCGGGCGCTTCTCGATGGGCATGCGGCAGCGCCTGGGGCTCGCGCTGGCGCTGATCGCTCGGCCACGCCTGCTCGTGCTCGACGAGCCCACCAACGGCCTCGACCCCATCGGCATCGAGGAGCTGCGCGACCAGATCCGCGGCTTCGCGGCGGCGGGTACGACGGTGATCGTCTCGAGCCACATTCTCTCCGAGGTGCAGCAGATGGCTGACACCATCGGCATCATCTACGGGGGGCGCCTCGCCTACGAGGATGCGCTTCGGCCCGGGCAGGACCTCGAGGAACTCTTCATGAGCGTCTGCCGGGAGGGGCGTCGAGCGCGTGGGGAGGTGGCGGCATGACGGGCGAGAAAGGCGGCCTGCTCGCGGGCCTGCGCGCCGAGGCCCTGAAGTCGCGCCACGCAGCACCGGTTCGCCTGGCCGTGCTCATGGCGCTGCCGATGCCGCTGCTCGGCGCGATGCCCTACCGAGGCGTGCAGATCTTCAGCGCGTGGAACTACTGGTACGCGCTCTTCCTGCCTGTGTCTCTCTCGCTCGTGGTGGCGTGCGTCGCGCGGGCGGACGCGCGCACGCGGATGCGGGGGCTTCTGGGCTTGGGCTTCCCGCTTAGGCGCGCCTGGTGGGCCAAGGCGCTCTGGTGCCTCGCGCTTTGCACGCTCTCGAACCTCGTGGTCTTCGGCATCTACCTCGCGGGATCGGCGTTCTCCTCGCAGGGCCTCACGGTCGCGGGCACGCTCACGATGCTCCTCTGCGCGCTCGTCAACACGGTGACCGCGGCGTGGATGATCCCCGCAGGGCTCTTCCTCACGGCGCGGCTCGGCATGCTCGCGGGCATCTTCTGCCCGCTCGCCGCGCAGCTCGTGGGTGGTTTCGCCTGGTCGCTGATGCCGCTGCCGCAGCTCTTTCCGCCGTCGGCGAGCATGGTCATCCCTACGAGCTTCATCCCCGTGCTGCCGATCGGCGAGC
>OBYW01000312.1_pt1 | contig 29670 bp, 35 predicted proteins | sample 1476841 | NCBI WGS metagenome assembly OBYW01 (sample SAMEA2580222, study PRJEB22360) | human gut metagenome | biome: human gut; feature: human-associated habitat; material: faeces | place: Denmark | collected 2008/2010
CAGCCTCAACCAGTGGCTGGACTGGCGACTGCCTCCTGCGGCAGGCGTCCTGATTTTTACCGGGATCGGCGGGACGGTAGTGTGTATCGGAACCTCGCTGGTCGATCTTTTTAACCGCTTTCTGTTCAGCGCAAAAATTATCTTTCTCGCCATTATGCTGGCTCTGCTGCTGCCGCATATTCACCAGGTAAATTTACTGACGCTGCCGCTACAGCAGGGACTGGCTCTGTCAGCGATTCCGGTGATTTTTACTTCGTTTGGTTTTCACGGCAGCATACCCAGTATTGTGAGCTATCTGGGCGGGGATATTCGCAAGCTGCGTCGGGTATTTGTCATCGGGAGCTTTATTCCCCTGGTCGCCTATATTTTCTGGCAGCTGGCGACGCTCGGCAGCATTGACTCTCCCGTCTTTACCGCGCTGCTGGCAAAAAATGCCGGGCTTAACGGGCTGCTGGAAGCTATCCGCGAAGTGGTCGCCTCACCGCACGTTGAGCTGGCGGTGCATCTGTTTGCCGATCTGGCGCTGGCGACGTCATTTCTCGGCGTGGCGCTTGGGTTATTCGACTATCTGGCCGATCTGTTTCAACGCCAGAACAGCGCCGGTGGACGGATACAGAGCGGCCTGATTACCTTTTTGCCCCCGCTGGCGTTCGCGCTATTTTATCCGCGTGGCTTCGTGATGGCGTTAGGCTATGCGGGCGTCGCGCTGGCCGTGCTGGCGCTCATGCTGCCTGCGCTGCTGGTCATGAAGAGCCGCAAACAGCATCCTGATGCAGCATGGCGGGTCGCGGGAGGCTCAGCGGCGCTGTGGCTCGTCCTGCTCTGCGGGATCGGCATCGTCGCGATCCAGTTCGCGATTGCCGCAGGCTTGCTGCCCGCGGTGGGGTAAAAAGAAGGGGGCCATATTGGCCCCTTCTTTTATTTGGCTAAACAGCACTGCTTATATTTCTTACCGCTGCCGCACGGGCAAGGATCGTTGCGCCCCACCTTCGCCTCATTCCGGATGGGCTGCTGAACTTCCGCCGGTTGCGCGTGCTCAGTCCAGTAGTTATAAAGCGCCAGGGCGGCAGGACGAATTCGCTCAACGCTGGCGACAAACTCTTCCGCGGATAATTCATCAAGCGCCTCAAATCGCTCCTCGGTACCGTGCAGGGCAATCACGTCCAGCTCCGCCTGCAGCTCAGCCGGCAACGCGGACCAGTCGCTCAGCCCCACCCCGCGCATATAGCCGAAGCACCACTCTTCAACAATCGTGAGCTCCTGCCCTTCCTCTTCGCGGCTGCCGAACATCGGTTCGAACTGTTCGGGATAATCGCTCAAGCGCTCGGCAATATCGCTCATTTGCTGCAGCGTCAGGTTCACAAAACGATCCCGCTCGCGATCGTTGGCCCAGCGCGGCACGTTATCCGCTCCGCCCCAGATAGCAAGCAGCCACTGCGCGGGTTCAATCTCCGTCGGCCCGGAGAGAATGGCCGTCAGCAGCCCATCAAGCTCGGCAACGTCCATGATGGTGCCTTCTACCGCGTATTTCGACAGGATATCGTCCAGCCATTCAACTTCGCTTTCGTTCAGGGGTCCAGTTTTCATAAACAGGCTCATCGTCGTAAAAAATGGCGCTTACAGTAGCGGAAATAGCGAGAGAAAACCACCCGGCTACTCAAGGTTCAGGCTGCGCAGCGTCTCAGCAATCTCACGAAAGGCATCCGGCGAAAGCGGTAGCAGGGGACGCGGCAAACAATCCTCACCGCACAGACCGAGGATCGTCGCCGCTGCGGCAGTGACCCGCAGGCTTCCGCCATACTTCCTGTAGAGCGTCCACAGCGGCTCCAGCCTGGCGCTTATTGCCTCCGCCCGCTGAGCCTGCCCCCGCGTCGCGGCCGCCGTCAGCTCTTTGGCGACGTGCGGGAACAGGCCGCCGCACACCGAATACCAGACTTCGCAGCCGGCGTTCAGGCCATCGGCCGCGCAGGCGTCTCCACTAATCCCGATCGTCACCTCAGCCGGAACGCGCCGTGCGACGTCATTTTTAGCGGGGCCCGGTATTTTAATTGAGGCGATTCCCGGCAGCGCAGCGATCGCGCCTTTAAGCGCATCCGAGGTCGTCACGTGCGTGGTCACGGGGTTATCGTAAACGCAGACGGGCACGGAGACTTCGCGGGTGACGGTCTGGTAAAAAGCAAAAATCTCCTCTTCCGTCAGGGGCTGATAGGCGATTGCCGGCAGGAGCAGCGCGTTGGCGCCAGCCCGCTGCGCATCCTCTGCCAGTCGAAGGACCCGATCGGTCCCCAACGCGCCGATCCCTGCCATAAGCGGCACCGCTCCGGCATGCGATTTGGCCTGTCGGATAACCTGCATTCTCTGCTCGCGGCTGAGCCAGGCATAGCTTCCCGTGGAACCGAGCACGCCGAGAGCATCGACGGCAGATTCGGCGAGGCGAGTGACAATCCGGGCAAAAGCCGTTTCATCAACACCATGCTGATGTAACGGAGTCAGAGGAAAAGCGCAGAGGCCAGTAAACATTTCATCCCCACTTATTGAGATAATGATAGATTGCCGACACAGAGTAACAACAGATGCGGGTTTTGTCCTATGACAAAAATGAATGAGGTGGGGCTGAGGTTCAAAAGCGAGGTTATGGCAATACAAAAACAAAAAAACCACCCGTAGGTGGTTTCACGACACTGCTTATTGCTTTGATTATTCTGCTTTATCCCAATGGTACCCGGAGCGGGACTTGAACCCGCACAGCGCGAACGCCGAGGGATTTTAAATTGGTGGTGATTATTATAAATATCAATTAGATATGAAATAAATCCGAACATACGCCAATAAATTAGCATCATGAATACAATAAGTTACAGCGATATTTTAGACTATCTTCTGACGCTTATCATACCCCAAATTCAATATTTATTCAGTCGCACGATACCACGATTGCCAGCGGTAGATATTGGTACGCAGCTCCCGCACGCACTCCGCTGACTGTGTATCCGCCAGCAGATCAGCGTCGCTATCTGCGCCAGCGTTACTTAGCTTGCACGGCCGGTTCATCAAATCCGGGGATGGAGTTGGCCGCGTCGATTGCTCGTTGGCGCAGCTGCACAGCGTGACTATCAAACTTGCACACAGTACGATTCGGGTCATTGACATATTTCACCACATCACGATAAACAGTACGGTAAATCACTTTGGCTTCAGCGTTTGCTGTCGCCGCCTTCTGCTCGCCAATTGCTACCGCCTTTTCCTGCTTCGGCAACCTTTCTTTAGCAAGGCTGTTTACGTGCTCGGAATGCGCATACCAGCCTTTCAGATACCCCGCCCAGAAAATGCCGGCGCAGACCGTCAGCACTCCCCCCACAATCATCAGTCTGGTTTTACCGTTCATTCGTACAACCCCCAGCACGTTAATGCACTTTCCTGATCCCTGCGGTCAACCTGCCCGTAGCAGCCGTTCTTTTGCCCTTTGGTTAAGCGGCAATCCCGGCCGCCGTCGAATACCCAGCGCCGGATCTCCGCGCATGCCCCTTTGCGGTCGCCAGCATTCAGCTTGCGGTAGAAGGTCGAGGTGAAGCACTTACCCGGCCCGATGTTGTACGGGCAGAATGAGGCTATCCCGACCTTCTGCGGTGGCGTCAGCGGAACATGCACATTCTTTTCAACCCATGCCAGCGCTTTATCGCGCTCGATGGCGTTTATCTTCATGCACTGTTCTTCGGTTGCTCTTTGTCCCTTAATGACACGCTTACCATCTATAACGGTTACTCCGTGGCATAACGACCACACACCGCCGGGGTCAATAACGGCCACCAGCGCGTTACCTTCTTTTTCGCTGACAAACTGATCGAATAGCACCGGTGCAGATGCTCCCGCAGCCAGAAGCGCCAGCATTGCGGCGCTGAACTTAGCTTTGTTGCTCATAGTCCTGTGCCTTCCGCCGGTCGTCTTTGATTTTGAAATAAAGATTAGTAAGGTAGGTAAGTAACCCAAAAATGATACTGGCCAGAACCCCTATAGCCGCCCACTGGCTGGGGCTTACCTTATCGAGAAGTTGCAGCAGCCAGTAGCTGCCGCTAACGGTGGATGTGATATACGACGTTCCCGCCGCCACATCCGGCAAATTCTTCATTCGCATGCCTTACCCCCATGGGGATCACTAGATATAGTGAGCTGAAGGTAAGGCTTCTTTGTGGTCGGAATCCTGACTATGTGCCAAGATTGTCGCTTAGCTTAGATACATTTAAACTTCGGTGGTAAATCCCGTAAGGTATGTTTCCGATGCGGCTGAAAAAATATCTGCGCTGTCCTCAGATATTGTGCCAACATTGAAGGTAAACACTTTCTCTTCTTTTTCTTTATCCGCATAAACGCCTATTGTGCTGACAAATATATCTCCATCCTGAATGGTTTTTTCAATAAACGCAAAACATCCAGATTTCGATACCCCATACCGGTCGTCGGAAGATGAATAGTCACCCGTCATATAAGTCATATCGTTCCCCATGCTGTTCTGAAAATTGAATAGGCATAGGCGCTATTCAGATATGATGTGTAATCGCCTGCGGTATAATCCTGGCTGGTAACATCCCATTTCCTGACGACTGCATAAGATGATGTTACGCTGTGAACAGAGTAGTAATTTCCGTTAATCAGCATAAACTCACCCCCAGCTACAAGCGCACTGCTCATAGCAATAACGGTTTCGCCCGCCACGATGGAGTTATAGAGTGAATAAGCTGGCCCCCAACCACTGTTTGAAGGCAAATTGCCAGTGGCCCGAATGAAGTTATCCTCGCCTGTCGTCGCGGAGTACATCATGTACGGCGCGGTAAATGAGCAACGGTAGTATCGGGTGTTGTTCGTTGATGGCCAGCCGCGAGGGGTTGTATTGTAGGGTATGCCATCCGTCTGAACCCCATTGTAGACCTGCTGCGCCATTCGGGTGTAGACACAGCCGTTTGAGGTTTTAGGTACGTAGAGGAAGCAACGACCGATGTTTTCATGATTATTTACCCCAATATCAACGTAAATCATGCCTCCGGTTGTCACAAAGGAATCGATGCAGTTTTTTAACGTATTGTTATATACGCGAGTATAACCTACTGCGTTTTTCCAGCGGATACCCTGACTTGTAGTGATATCTTTCCCCGTAATCGTGCACCCCGTAACCGAACAATTATACGCCGCTGTATTTATCCGGTTAAAGAAAATGCCAGAGTTTGGAAACCCAAAGATAACACAGGCGGAAATAGTGGCATTTCCGCAGGATTCGATAAAGATTCCAACGGAAATATCACCTACCGTGCAATTAGCTATAACAACATTTTCCGCGATACCCTGGCCGGTATCATCGGTTACGTTACCAAAGATATCAATGCCGTTATCACCGCAGGAGGTTACGGTACACCCCGTAATGGTCATCCCATTGGGGCGCTCACACTGAATCCCGATATACCCTACATTATGCACATAGCAGTTTAATATCCGGGAATTAGAACACCCGTAAACTGTATTATTTGCACGCCGCAGATAAATGCCGCCCGATGTGCTGTCAAACGCCTTAACGTTATCAATAGTGACATTATCCGAGTCCACGATATTAATGCAGGTAATTCCCGTTCCAGCAGCGGTGCCACGGCTACCGTTAAACGTGATCCCCTGTATCTTGCAGTTATCGGCAGCGCCTTCCCAGTTAGTGATGATTGCACCGCTGGATGAGCCGGTAAAACTGCCATCAAGAGTGATTGACCCGCCACCCATCAGCGTTACACCACTGCGCATGCACAGCGCGCCACGGCCCGCAGCAACCTCACCGGGGATCAATGTTGAGTCCGGATTGAGGGTGACAGTGAACTCACCACCAATGAGAATATTAGTCGGACCGCTCCCTGCAAGATAATTCTGGTGAGCCTGGTCAATAGCCGCCTGAATCGCTTTTCGCCAGTCGTTCCCTTCAGCGAGATACGAGTACATTTCGACGGTCAGAAAGCTCAAACCTCCAATCAGTTTTGCGCCATCACTGGAAGCCAGTTCTATGAGAACATCAGCAGCAGAGCCAGATTCAGGCAAAACAGCGATTGGATTGCCAACATCATCCCAGGCAAATATTTTTTTCTTACGCCCATTAACTGCGGGTAATGGCGCGACGTTATTCTCAGGGACTCTTATTGTCCGAGCCAGATTCACATTAGCATTTTCAATAATAAACTTTTTTGTAGCCGCGTCTTGGTCGTTAACCGGATCAGCTAGATTGGAAATTCGGTACCCGTTAGCATTGAATGGCCCACCGCCAAATAAAGGACGGGTAAGCGCAACGCCTAGATAAATAAACGCACGCTGAATCGCCATCCACAGCCGATCGAAATCTTTGTTGACCGTATCAGCCAAAAGATCGCCATTATCCTGGTAATCAGTCAGTCGATAAGTAGGAACTACTCGCTCCATCAAGACAACAGAGGTACTGGCTGGGGGTGTCAGAAATGTAATATCCCCACCATCGACATTGCCCACACCAGACACGGTATAGCCAGACGAGACTACGCTGCCGTTGATTGTCACCTGAATATCGCTGGCGCTGATCAGATAAAACTCATAGGCAAAGACAGTTGTCAGCCCGTTGGCGGTATAGATGTTATAGGGTGTCTGGTTCGGTACCGACATACGAGGGACTCCGGCGGCTAGTAATCTACGGCGACCATGTGATCGCCATCGTTTGGTTGCCAATGTTCCCGCGCCTGTGCGGTCGGAATCCCGACCAATTTACCAATGCGCACTGGTGTTGAGCTGATAGCGCCCGATCCGGAGTCGATAAAGTCATCAGGCTGATTAGTCAACGCCGGGTTAAAGTCGCGCATCTGGTCGTACATCGGCCCGTCGAGCACGTCGGTATGCGCCCAAAGGAACCGTGACGACAGCGGCGCTTCGAATGCATCGAGGATGCGCTTTTGTTTATTGGTCACGCTGAATTCTTCCCGTACACCGCAGCCGGTACCCTTCAGCGCCTGAATCAGCAACTTCCCGGCAAAGCTGCCAGGGCCGTTCACTTCGACGCATACCAGCGGGATCTGATACTTCAGCACCAGTTCTTTAATCTGCATCACCTGGCCTCCGGTGATTTTGTCGTTGTCGTCAAACTCTGCCAGCTCGCCTGTTAATCCCTGGCAAACATGCCAGTAAAGATGCCCGCGGGCGTCGGTGAAAATCAGGGAGAATGCCGAGGCGTCGGCCTTAACTTTGCCGGTGGCCACATCCCACCAGGCGACAGCGCCAACGATTTGCGTCTGGCCCAGCCACATCGAGCAGGAGCGGTTCGCGTATCGGATTTCGGGCTGGACGTTATACTCACGGATACGGTCGGGATCGAGACGAACCTCGCCAACCGGTTTACTGTGCAGCTGGTACTGGCTGTCCCATTCGTTGATTGTGCGAGTCTCACGGCGGCGCTTTGTCATTTCCTCCGGGGTGAACCGTTCTGGCCATTCGCAATCGGCGTAACAGTCTACGGTGGTACCGGGAGCCTCGGCAAACTCGATACCATCATCAGTCAGTCGATAATCAACGCCTTCAACGAGCAGTCGCGCGCCAATGTGAATACCGACGAAAACATATTCCGGCCGGAACGGTAACGAGTAACGGCTCGCGGTGGCCTGTTTTTCCTCGATACGAAATTCTTTACCGAATAGTTTGATGGTCAGACAGTCGGCACCCATAGATTCAACCTCATCGTAAAGGCTATCGTGGGTATGCGGTGTGCCGATAAACAGCTTTCGCCCGCCGGGTACAAGAATATGCGTCTGCTCACCGAGACGATAACGCAGCTTTTCCCGCGCCTCTGGCGTCTGGATATTGCGGGGTACTTCTACGTCATCGTTCTGGCACTCATCAGCACGGGCCGAGGTAACGTTAGAGAGGATCCCCTTTGCGTACATGCTGCCGTTACGCATATCCAGAGAGCCGTTAACCCACCACTGTTCAACGGTTCCCTGCCCGTCCGGCAGCATGCCTTTGGTCAGCGGGTGATTGCGTAAAACGTTCTGCGTATCGCGGCTGGTTTTGTACGCGGTGCCATCGGCTTCAGACTGGTGAAGAATGCGATACTGGCGGTTCAGGTAATATCGCCATGCGTTATAAACCGCCAGAATGGTGGATTTACCGAAGCCACGGAAACAACGGAGCACCGCGAGATCTCCGCGATGTTCCAGCCAGTGGCAAGCTCGATAATGGCAGTCGGGAACCTCCCACCCCATCCGCTCCGCCCATATGATGAAAAAGGCGACGAATGAAATCATTTTTTACGCTGTTGTATGCGTTCGATAACTTCCTGTGCTGCCCGTTCAGCCGCAGATACCTGTTGCCCCAGGCGGAATGCTTCATCGTCTGGATCCTCGCCGGGTTTAGGCGTTCCCCCGCGCGTATGCATGCCAATCAGCGAATGGACTTTTACCAGCAGCGTGAGCGATGCGGCCGCGTTCTTCTTATGCCAGTAGCGGTCGCCGCGTTCCTGTTTAGTGTGCTTTGTGATTTCCTTCCCCGCCCCCGGCCAGTTATCCGGATCGGCTTCGTCCAGAACTACGTCGGTGAGCTTATCGCTAAGAGCAGTAAGGCGAGTTTTGTAATCTGAATGCATAAAAAAGCCCCGTGGTTATCCATAGGGCTATGATGTGATGGATAAAAGGTCGGAATCCTGACTAATTCCAAACTAATTATAAAATTGATCGCTGTATGGTTTTTTGTTAAATGTTTCTTATACCTAACACTCAGCTAAAGGCGTTTATTTTTCATGAAAAAAATTGGTCTAATTTCGATATTAGTAATGATCTCACATCCGGCATTCGCAGCAGATAAGTGTAAACCAAACTTAACTGAGTTTGATGTATGCGAACAGGCTCAGAAAATCGTCACTCAGGTACGCCCCAGACTGCCCTTAACGTTATCAGAAAACGTAATAATGAAAGATGTTTCTGCTGATGGAAACAAAATAATCGCGCAGGTAAGGCTAGGCGTAACCGAAGAAGAAATGCTGGCTACGGCTTCAGAGACCCATACTTCAATCGACGTTGCTAAATCTCGAATGGCTGAAATAACAAAAAATGGGTTATGCGCGAATAAAAACCCACTGGGTTCATTCATTAGATTAGGTGGGGAGATGCAATATGTTTACACCTACCCCTCCGGAACATTCTTCAATGCAGTTACTGTTAGTTCGTGTAACTAGACTATCAACGCATGCCGGGATCGACCTGGTTAATCAGCGGCGCGATCCAGAACAGGTTATTGCCCGGTAACAGCGTTCGCGCGCTATGCAGGACCCGGTCTCCAGCGTCGCCATTCAGGACACCTGCGGTCACGTCGGTAACGGTATCCAGTAGACCGAAGGTCGGACCCAGCGCAGAGCCGATAAAGCCTCGACTGGCGTAACGGGATTGCGTCCCGGTGCCAAGCAACGGACCAAGCCCTATCATGCCGCCGGATGCCTTTTCCGCCATGTTATTGTATTCCATCAGCGGACCGAGGATACCAGAGCGGTCGATGCCCTCAAGTACCATCTTTTGAGGCGTCAAATCAACTTCCCGTCCGTTAGCCGCCTGTTTAAGCGCATAGGTCAACGAGCCTAGGCCAATCTGGAAGGCGGTACCGTAATAGAATTGCGCGGTACCTTCCTGCAGGCCGCCGAGCGTCGCGCGGTTATAGGATGCCGTAGCAAAAGACTTAAACTGGAATACAGTTTTCCCCAGCGGGGTACTGGCCCATAGCGGCGTATCACCGATACCCGGCGTGATAACGGTATTGTTTACGTCTTTCAGTACCGCAGATTGCAGCAGGCCGGCGGCGTACTGGTCATCCCATTTTTCGAAATTGCCGATATGCCAGCCCTGAATGACTTCGCCGTGCTTCTGAAACTCTTTCTGGATGCGTTCGGCCATTTTGTCATTGATGCCGAGCTTAGCCAGACGTTTCGCCGGGAACGCACCTGACAAAATACCGTCTGAAGTAATCATGCCATTTACCGATTTGTTCATATCGTCAAAGTGTCCCATCATGGTCAGCTTGCCAAACACATCGGTAATACGCTCCATGCCCGCTTCGATCGCAGTGGTGCGCGAAGAGCTATCCACCAGATCGCCCATCGTTCGCGAGCGGGTTTGAAGAATAGTTTCCAGCCCTACGGCCATTTTCTTCTGCTCCGCCCGGCTGGCGAGGTAAGCCGGTGAGCGGGTGATCAGCGCGCCATAGCCACGCATGGTATTGCTGAAGCCGTTAACCATCATGCCGCGAGCCAGATCCGGGATAGCGGATACCGTCATGCCGCCGAGTTTCGTTACAAAGTTGGCGCTACGCAGAAACGCACCGGCGCGAACGAAAAATGATGATGGGTCATCCGGCATACCGTAGGTACCGACGAGGCGATCGCGAAGCGCCAGAATATCGCGCAGATCGGCTTCGCGCGCCTTCGCCAGCTTTTCCTGCTCTGCCGGGCGTAACCGCATCAGCGCGTCGTATTCGTCCTGGATGGCAGCGAGCTGCGAATCCAGCGACTTGTTGCCAAAGGTACGGGTTAATTCAATTTCCGCTGAGGCTTCGCGGATATGACGCTGCAGGACGTAGTTTGCATCGCTCTCCAGATAATCTTTCATCAAGCGATCGGGAACGCTCAACGTACGCGATTTGGTGCTGCCCGGCGCTTTCACCATAAAGACGCTGGCAAACTCCTGCGGAATTTTGGCCCCGACAATACGGTTAATAGTGGTATCGGCGGCGATTTCAGCATCTTCGCGGGACATGGTTTTCTCACCGCGTGACCACCAGTCAACCAGCATATTGCGGAATTTATCGCGCTCGCTAACGATTTTACCCACCTTGTACACGCGCGGAAAATAGCTGGTCTGTCCCATCGCTTTCAGTTCGGCATCCGGCGGGAGTAAGCCCAGTTCCTGCTGGGCTGTCTTCACGCGGTTAATGACCGTACGCATTGCCTGCGCAGCTTCCTGCACTTTCGCGTTAACGTGCACGTCTCCGTTGCGCAGCGCCTCGCCAACCTGTTCACGGAAGGCCGTATAACCCAGATCGCCGCCCTCGGCTTTATACTGGGTGTATGCCTGCTTATTCGCAGTAACGACGGCCGCCTCTTCGCGGCGCCAGCCACGTACGCGCGTCTCGGCAGCTACAGGCGTTTCGATACCGCGCAGGTTGCCTTCCAGCGTGAAGTTATTCTCCGCCAGTTCCAGCGCTGTCCGGCGCGCTTCTTTTGATGGGGATTCCATCAGGCGGGTGATCGGTGTCAGATAGCTACCGGCCTTTTTAGCCAGCTTGCCGAGCGGGCCGCCAGACACCGGTGTGAGGTCTTCCAGCGTCGCTTCGCGAATGCGCATAGCGCCGACGCTGCCACCGTTCGGTAAAGTATCCGCCAGGGAGTCGGCTGCGTTGTTAATCGTTGGCGCGGCATTCATGTTATCGAGCGCCTCCGCCACTTCCCGTGTGGCCGCATTTCTTACCGACGGGGTGATCATCGCGCCAGCAGTGGCAAATACACCGCTGAGAAGCGCGCCTGCAGTGATGTGCGCGGCACTTTCCCTGGCTGTTCGTGTGTGCTGTTGATTATTGAGCGCAACCTCGCTAAGTGCGGTACCGGCTGCGCCAATAGCAATCTGAGAACCAATACGAGCAGCCAGGCTTCCCTGCGCACCGGGAATAAACATCGATGCGACCGTGACAGGGTCGATAACCCCGGCGGCGATACTGGCCAGAGTTCCTTCAGCGCCTGCCTCAGACAAAACCCGACGGTCTTCATTTTCATCGTCTATCTGGTTTTTAATCCAGGTGGTTTCCTCTGGGGATTTTGAATCCGCAAAGGCGGATCCCCATTGTTCGTACCCCTTTAGTTCGTTTTTATCAGAATAAGGGTTATACCCGTCCGCCGGTTCGAATTGTTTGGCCGGGCGGAACATTCCAGCCAGCAGGTTATTCTGACGAAAAGCGGCATCCCATACAGACGGTTGCTGCAGCAGCGGTTCCGGGTTAGTTCCTTCTGGTAGCGATACATCAAAACCCGTTGGCGCCTGAAGAGCATTATCCATTACGCTCGGCGGAATATCAGATTGCGGATAGATAGGCATTATTCATTGCTCCATGAGAAGTAGTTTTTAACCCGGTTCATACGGTCATCATGCAAACGCTGATATTGTTCATCGAGTGCACGATGTTTTTCCTTAAAGCCCCGAATATCTTTCCCGCGTGATATTTCCTCTTCGCCTTGCCGTTCCCGCTCCTGCTGCATTTTTTTATACGGTTCCCAGTCTTCCAGCGACGGTTTCCAGCGCAAGGGACGGCCAAATTTATCGTTATAAAGCTGAACTTTCGGAATCCCATTCTCATCTTTAGAGCGAATAACTATTGAGTACATCCCATCCCGTGGGGTCATCACATCCGGGGTTATTTCCAGTTCGCCACCAATGCGCGATTCCGGGATATTTGATGTAATAACAGGCGTTGAACCTGATGTAATTCCTAGTTGGGTCGGGCTGGTTTCAATTTTTTCTTCACGTTCGCCATAAGTCAGACGCTCTTTTTCTTCTTTCCACTGCGCAGCCTGCCAACCAGACGGCCCATAGTTATAGAGCGCTTCAGGCGCATATTTCATAAGCTGGGCGCTGCCATTTACATCGCTAAGACTCCAGGTGCGGGCGATCTGGGTATTAGTCATCTTTTTGGCAATATCAGCATTACCACCCGAATTGCGATAGTTGATGTCATAAAGTGACTGGTAGTCATTACGGAATTTTACAGAATTAGGATTTTGGTCATCCGCGGCGGGGCCGCCAAAGCTGTACCACGGTTTCATGCTGCTGACTGCGGAATCCATTGCGCTATCACGTTCTTTTCTATATTCCTTCGTGCTCTGCGTAGAAGACAATTGCGATTTCAGGGCGTCAGTCTGGTTATAGGTTACGTTCTGCGCCTGTTTCAGCGCTTCGTCTGACGCCATACCGGAATCGGTAAGCTGCTTAACCGTCAGGTAAAAGCTTTGCATATCCTTTGGCATATCGCCCACAGAGGCAGGATCTGTTTCGTACAGCGCGTTAAATAAGGTAGAGCCCTGCTTAACCACGTCGGGACTGCTGGAACGGGCGATCGCATTCAGTTGTGATGTAACCTGAGACGGGATAATGCCAGTCTGGTTTACCTGCTGCACGATAGCGTCGTGGGTGGTGGCGTCGTTAATGCGGAAGTTAAGCGCCGATGGCGTATTGTCTGCCGCCTTCTGCATGGATTTGTTGCTCGGGTCGAGTTTCTCACCGGAGATCAGCGCATCGTTAAAGCGAGCGGAATCACGCTGCGCCTGAATATTAGCGTTGCTCTTCTGCACCAGCGCACTAAGTTTGCCGTACGCATCGAGTTTCAGCGCATAGTCCGGGTCGTTTGCCTGCGGCTTCACTTTCGCCAGTTCGGCCTGCTGTTCTGCAGGGGTGACGTACTGGATAGCCTGGAAGGTTCTGGCGTTATCGATCGCGATATCCAGCTGCTTGACTGCTGTCTGCCCCTGCTCACCGTACGCAAACAAAATGGTGGAGGCGTTCGGCATGGCGTCCGGCACTTCGCCGTTGTACAGCTGCGCCATCGTATTGTTGAGAATAGGGTCAACCTGCTGACGTACTGCCGCGCGTTGTTCCCGTATTTGTGCCTCGGCGATATTGTCGATTTTATTCACGGCCACCGGATCAAGGCCGGTTTTATTTTTGTTATAGCGGGAAAGCCAACCGCGCGTTTCGGCGGGCAGCTGCTTAACGAAATCAGCCATCGATATTTCGCCTTTGCGCGGGTCGCCGACTTTAGCGATCAGCTTATCGACGTTACCCATCCCCCAGTTGTATGCGGCCCCGGCCAGTGGTTCTGACTGGTATTTTTTACTGAGCTGCCCGGCATAATCGCGCGCCAGCTGCGCATGCTGCACAGGATCGTCAGGGTTGTATTCCACGCCACGTTTAGCCGCCAGTTCTTTCCCTGTGTCCGGCATCAACTGAAATTCACCCTGCGCGCCAGCAGGAGATGTAACAAGACTACCATCCGCGTTGCGGTGCTTACCACCGGACTCCACCAGGCCAACGGCGCGCATATCGAGTTCGCCGGTGCTGCTATTAATCAACGAAAAATCGCCATTCAGCCAGCCAGTGGGATTGGTTACCGCGTAGTTCTGCGCTCGCTGTTCCAGCGCTTTTTGATTCGCTTCTGATACCGCCGCGTCGATGCGCTCCTGCGGCCAACCACGCGCCTGGCCATACATCTCGATCGAGTGTTTACGGGCGCTGCGTATCAGCCCTGCCTGCATTGGGTTATCGTAGGCGCTGGCCTCCTGTTCAACGGAAGTGGTCACCGTCGCATTGAGCTGCTGGCGCTGGGCCTCATCCGTCTGCGCACGCTCGAAACCGCTATAGGTGCTTGTCCGGCGTACCTGCCCCGCTTTCCACTGCGCATCAAAATAGTTTAACTGACTCGCCGGCACGCGCTTGCGCGCTTCCTCATAGTCTCCGGCATCGGCCTTATCCATATCGGAAACCACACCAGATGATTTAAAGCCCTGACGCGTGACCGTAGCGCCCGTCTCGGGGTTTTCCCAGCGGTCATTAGATTTAGCTTCCAGATCGGTCAAAATAGCCTGTGTGGCTGCCACATCGGCTTTATCCTGCTCATGCTGTACTTGTTCTGCTACCTGTCCTGTAGCGGCCCCAAAACCAGATACCGCATTGCCGATAGTGCCTACATTGCTAACAGCGACACGCGTCTGCTGTGCCTGCGGTGTTACATTACCAAAATTACCCGTTGGAATTCTCACGTCACTTACTCCGCATATAAACCGTATTTGCCTGTTTTTGCTTTTTTCCAGCCGCTGTATGCCGTCCCGCCAGCGCTCAAAAGCGAACTGCCGGCGCTGATATTCCCCGCTGTCGCCGCATTACTGCCGCTGATCCTGTCGGCTTGTGCCTGCGCCTGCAGGCGATTAGAAGAATTCACGCCATTAAGGATTGTCTGGTAGGCGTCCTGCTCCGCATCCCCAGTAATACCTGACGTGACGCGCAGCGCCGTTCCCTCTCCCGTCTCAACGCCTGAAGCTGCCAACGCAGCATTGGCGGCGGAAGCCTGCTGGCGACCGGCTTTACGAATACGCTCCGCTTCAACTTTCGCCGCTGCTTTTGATGCTTCGGCGTCGGCTTCAGCCTGCGCGGCCTGATAGTTCGCCATTTTCTTTTGCTGCTGGCCGCTGGCCACTGCACCACCAGCAGCGAGAACAGAAGAAGCCACCAGCGCGATTTCAACACCTGTACACATCGTTAAACCTCCATCGAATAAAGCAGCCCGGTACGTTGCAGACCGAGGCGGGAATAAAGCTGTCCAATACGTTCGGCATGGACGCCAGTAGTGATCCCCATGTTGATCACTGCGGCGCCGTGTTCTTTCGACCATTCGATAAATGCGCGGGCCAGCCGTGGGCCAGCACTGCCGCCACGATGCTCCGGAGCGACGAACAGTCCATATTCAAACGCCATCAGCTGGCGGGAAAAAAACTGTTCCGCGATACCGCCGCCGAGCCAGCCAATCACCTGACCATTTTTTTCAGCCACCAGCACGCAGCCGGCAGCGGAATAAATCAGGCTCTCAGCCAGTTCCGCGCATTTATCCGCATCAAAGGGTGAGTTTTCGGAATAGCGGGATTCCAGGTACATCCGGGTTCCCAGTTCAATAAGCGCCGGAATGTCACCGGCGGTTGCGTTGCGGATCATCATTAGCCCCCGTTGCTGGAGAACGTGAAAATAATCGCCAGCAAGTGAAACGGCAGCGGCTGGCGTTGCTGAATAATCAAAGTGTCTTCCCCGCGCTCCCAGCCAAGTTTCCCGAAATAATGATCACCGGTGAAAAGCGGTGCGGGCTGGTTAAGGATTTTCGGGCCGAAGGTACGGAACGGGATCACTTGACCGTTGCACTCCGCGCCGGTGGTTTCCATGAAGCGCAGCGTAACTTCGCTGGTACGCTTGCGGGCGTTCTGCGTGGTGCCTTCGGTCGTTGAGATTTCCGGCGTCAGTGTCTGTATGGTGGTTTCATAATGCAGGCCGACTTCGATTTTTTTCGCTTTGCGGCTGAGAGTGATTTTCCCGTCTGTTACCGTTGCCTGTGGCATCACGGAACCATCGGCCACTACATCAACCGTTTTTCCATTGAGATGAGAAAGACCTGTCCACGTGGTGGCACCTTCGGAACTGGAGCCAGTTACTGCGGAATCGGTATTCAGGGTGCTGTCGAACACTTCAACATAACGAACGGTCTGGCCGTTAACTTCCCGGCGCACCAGCACATAAATCACGTCGTCGCTTTCGGAGGGAATACTCGCCACCGATTCAAAAACGCCATCGGTGATCTGGCGTGACCATGCGACTACATCCTGCGCCCGGTCGATCCCCATTGTGACCAGTACGCCATCGGCGCGGATCAGCCACACGAACGCATCAGGCTGTTGTTGATACGCCATATCGAGGACGCCGCCGGACGTGATGTGTTCGGCCAGCACCGTTAAATCATTGGCGGAATACGAAACGTAGCTATCGGGGTCATACGCCACGGCATACAGTTTTTTCCCGGCGCGCTGGATAAACATAATTTCGGTACCGACGCGAACCGGCCGAATGCTGTTGCAACCGTACGGGCTGGGATTTTTTACCGAAATATTGGTCGGGGTGATCGCCGCGTCGCTGCCGGCAGTGATTGTAAACTCGCCGCCGTACGTCAGCGCGATAAGCGTATTCATCTGCGCCAGATGCACAATCGGGTTTAACTGGTCAGAAGACAGCGTAAAGCTGATCGCGTCGTCGTCGTCCGTTCCCAGCTCAAACGACAGGTAAACGCCGGTTTCGCTCCACCAGATTGTTTGCGGGTACTGTGGGGAACCAGCCAGAACCAGCCGCTGCTGGTACAGCGTCACCGCGCCGGGGTAGCCAAATTCCTCCGTCCAGACAGTATCTTCACGTGTCCAGGCTCCGGGGGATGCCGCCTGCGTTGCGCTTAAATCGGTGCGGATGGTACCGACTGCGACCTGCGCGCTGGTGATGCTCTTAATCAGCACCAGACCGCTGTTAATGCGAACGTACGAACCAACGTCCTCCGCTACCCAGCCGGTGCCAGTAAACGCGGGGGAATCGTCATCATCTGCGGGTTCGGCATCACTGAGCGTCAGCGTGATTTCTGAGCCAACGAATTCTTTAACCGATGGCTTACACCATTTCTCCGGCGTATCGCGGATTTCGTCGAATGGCTCTACGATAAACGGCGCGGCTTCCAATACCCAATCAGTTTGCCCCTTACGCTGTAAGCGGTGCGGCGGGACGCTCTGGTGCACTAAAAACATCGTGTCAGCGCCCTGCACGTAATTCACCTCAGACAACATATCGACGGTGTACGGGCTGGCGATTTCATACGGGGTATTGTCTTCGTTTACCAGCTGCCGGCCGTTCTGGTAAATGCGCAGGTATCCGTCGCCGAATTCGAGCATATACGCCTGCGAGCGGTTAAATACGTAGGGGATCAGTCGTGCTGTCCGGTCACCATATTTAGCAGCAGCGGCAAAGCGCGTACCCGGTCGGCGAACGACACCGCCCTGCACCACGCACACCGCGTTTTCGATAATTTTTGCACCGTTGGCATAGCGGGCGATATCAACACGGCCCATCAGTCGCGGGGAAATTTCCCCGGCTGTAAAATTGGTTTTTATCAGGTTCGCGCGCATTAGAACCTCGATTCATAAGTGGGATAGCCGTCTAACGTTTCCGGCGGTTCTTCCTGCCCGTCAATAGATTTGGCCTGTCGAAGAAGGTATGCAGCTTCCTGCGTCAGACTGTCGCGCAGACTCGCGGAGCCGGTGACGGCGTACGCCAGCTTTGCGGCCATGAACGCTTCGGCCAGATTGACCAGCGACGAATCCCACGTTGATTCATCCTCGTTACGGAACAGGTAGCGCAGATAAATCACGTTCTGGTTCGCCAGCAGGCGGTTTCCTTCGACGCGGTACCCGATATCCTCATATTCGCGGCCAACGGAAAGGATCCGGATTAAATCGCCCGGTAGCGGGAACTGGTAGCCGAAACCAAATGCGGGCGCGGTGCTGGACGGTGAGAGCACAACGCGTTTTACCGCGCAGTTCCACGGATGTTTTCGCAGCAGGTCATTGCGTACGGTAGGGTAAATATTGGAGCACAGGCGGGCGTGTTCGGTCGCTTCGTCGAAGCTGTTAATGGGATGGGCGCCGAGCGCCAGCAGTGCGTTAGAACAGATAGAGATACTGGAAGCCATAGCCTTACCTCAGATGAAAAAAGGCCGGGAGGGATCCCCCGGCAAAGGCACCAGCGGCTTTATGCTATAAAATCGATGGCAACGACTTTCTTCTCGTTGGCGCGGCCAGCACCATAGGACGCATCAACGGAAATCTGGATGGTGTTATTTTTATCGCGGCGCGGGCCGATATCGACGTTGTACTCTGCGCCGGTACCGAAATGCACAGCGGATTTACACCAGGCTGCTGCGGTTTTGGTGGTAACGCTTTCGGCAGTGGCTGAATCCAGCTTCTCATAAGCCAGCCATTTAAAGCCCAGCCAGTTACCGGCCACAGCACCTTCCTGAAGCATTTTCACCGCCATAAAGTCGGCGCTGGTCAGTGTGGTATCGCTGAGGATCTGGGTCAGCATGTCTGCGTTGTAGGTGATGTACAGCTCTTCACCGTTCTGCTCGTCACACTCGTTACGGCGGAACATCGCTTTAGCGGCGATCAGCTTGGCTTTGGTCATGCCGGTACCGCCAGCAACGATTTTCTGCGAGGCCGGGAGCGTAACGGATGCATACGCGCCGTTGTTCTCGGTCTTGCGCAGTACCGCATCGAGCAGCGCGCGGTAAATAACATCGTCTTTTTTGCGGTTGGCGGCGGACAGGGTGAGCTGCAAATACGGCCCCTGTGGGTCGGCAATCAGCTTGCGCAGGTCGCGTTTCTCAACCGGGACGAAAACGCCGTAGTCGGCCATCAGCGCATTACGGGTACCGGCTTCCGGAACATCCCAGACGGTATCACCGAAACGCGTGGTGATCTGGGTCATCTCAATGGTACCCATATCGTTGATGGTGAACGACGCACCGGTGATGCTGCCACGGTCATGGACAGCCGCTTGCAGGCGCGAATCCTTTTGCTGTGCAGCAATTTCGAAAGAATCATGAAACTGCGTAACAAACGCAGCGGTGATCATGTTCTTGTTTGCATCAAATGACATAATAATCACTCCAGAAAAAATCGCCTGCGGGGTGTCGGTTTCCCGGCCCAAATCTGCACAATGCGGTTGGCGCTGGCGCATTGCGGGAGAAATCAGGTATCCGGCGTCCCCACCGGGCTGGTTATGGAGTGATTGTTATCGAGGTGCGCGGTCGGAATCCCGACCAAATTTGCATGAGGACTTATATGGACTTGTTTGATTTATTAGCAAATCGAGGTGTTACATCCTTTTTCTATTTCCCAGATGAAAAGGCAATTTACGATAGTTCCGGCAAAATAATTGGGGTAAAGCATCATAAAAAGCATTGTTGGGTGGTCTATACCCATCCACATGGGCCGGCGCTTGAAAAACACAAAATTGCCATAAGAACTGCGCTTTCTAACTCAGAAGTCGATACGCAAAAAGAAGATACGATTAGAGAATGTTGTCACGAGATAAAGACCTGTAACCACGGAAGAACAAAATTTATGTTGTTTGGCCAGCCATTTGATATCGATTAAGCCCGTAATGTACGGGCTTTTGTGACATGTCACGCTACAGTTTGATCGCCGTAACGCTTCTGGTAATAGGCGCGAACCCGGGCGGAAACGTTCTCATGGTCAGCGTGTTTAGGATCCATATAGGCCGGGGATTTCATCAGGTCGCGGATTGATTGCTGCTCTTCGAGATTCACATCGCCGCCCGCCGGCGCATCTTCCTGCATTTCAGCGCCGATTTTCGCCAGCATGCGGATCACTATCGGGTTATTTCCGATTTCATCCATACGCCCTTTGTCGCTGTCATCCGCCAGAGAGTTAAACGCCCGGAAAGCCAGGCCGATGTTTTTATTAAACTCGGCGTCAGTTTTCCACGTCTCACGCAGCTGCGTGGCGGCGGCTTCCGAATCCAATGCCGCAGCACCGTTAACCAGTTCGGGGGCCAGCTGTGCATATTCGCCCAGAATGAAACCCATCTGATCGTTGGTGATGCCTTTGGCATGCGCCGATTTCATGAAGGATTGCATGCGCGGGTCGGCTTTGAATTCGTCCCACTTAAAGCCCTCGACCTCTACCTTTGGCGCATACTCATCAGCAGTTTTCGGCGGCGTGTCCCCGCTGCCCATGCGCTTTTCAAGGTGCGTGTAAGCATCCGCCAGTTTGCGGGCTGAGCCTTCAACGTTGAGTTTTCCGTCATCGCCCATAACGCGGTATTTTTCAGGTAGCCAGTCATCCGCGCCTTGTTCGCCCGCGCCGGTGCTGAGTAGCGAAGTACCAGCAGGAGTACCGCCGCCCGGATTTTGAGTACCATCGCCATTACCAGCATTATCCCCTCCCGCGTTACCTGCTGGCGCTTCTGCGCCTGTTTCGGTGTTCATGAATAAATGTTTAAACTTCCACATCGTCGTTTACTCCGTCTGCTTTGTTGATTTGCATCAGAATGAAATCGAGCACGGATCGCTGTCCGGCCCGGTAACAGGTTTCGCGGTCGCCCTCGGTACCACCTTTGACATATGCCTCACGGCCAAAACGGCGCGTTAGTTCTTCCATCACCTGCGGCCCGCCTGGCATTTCTTCGAAAATGCGCCGGTAGTCTTCAGGGGTTACGTCTTTTTTGATCATTGGTTGCCCGCCAGTCGTTGTCCCATAATTGCGCCTGCTGTCTGTCCTGCTGCGCCTGCGGCTTCCGTCCCGGCCTGCATCAGCATCTGCTGTTGAGCCTGCTGCTGTTGCATCTGCTGGCGCTGCTGTCGAAGTTGCTCGACCGCATCAGCGGAGCGCATAACTTTTGCGGGAACGCCAAGAGCCTCGCCTACAACCTTGCTCGCCTCGTCGCTGTCCATGTTGTCCAGTACATCCGGGTACGCCTGCGCCAGTTGCATGATGTTCTGGCCGTAGCGCTCGATGGCGGTCACATCTTCCAGCTTCTGCGCGCGGGCCAGCGGGGAGATATAACGCACGTTGAAATTGGCGCTCTGGAGGCTCTCGGGAGCGGGAGGGAAAACGCCAGCGCGGAACGCAATACCGAAACAGCGCTCAACCAGCGGTTGCAGGTATTCAGCCTGGAAGCGACCATAGACCGGGCCGAGCAACTGGCGGATCAGCGCGACACGCACATGCACTTCGGTAGCGGTCATCGCGGGGCCATCCTGCGGTTGCAGCTGGTCGGCCATCATGATTTTGCGGATGGAAGCCTGCAGGCGTTCTTCAGCGGTAAACGCCACGTTGAAATCTGCGCCGGTGAGCAAAGGTTTCATGCTTTCGGTGCTGTTCGCCACGATGATGCGGCGCGGGCCGACTTTGACCGTGCGCGGATTGAGTACGCCGTCATCTTCAGCAATCCACATCCCGGAGATAGCCAGATCCTGCGCGGCCTTCTCCATGCGTTTGGTTTCGTTCAGCTCTTTGCAGTCCGGCAGCGCGTCGTATACCGGGCCGATACCGTAGGAGCCGCCGGGGATTTTCATCCAGCGCGGAACGCATACGGGGAATTCGTGATAGCCGGATTCACGCACGATACGCTTGCCGCTCACTTCCACGTTGAAGGATGCAAAGCGCATGTTGCGCGCTAGCTTCGCATTCACGGCGTAGGTATCACGCGGGAAAATGCAGTGCAGGAAATCAAACTTATCGTCGGGTTTGTTTTTTGCAGCATCGCGGATTTTTTCGCTTACTTTGTCCGCGCCAAATTCTTTCACTGCCTGTTCAGCTGTGAGCTGATAGCAGCGATAAATCGTGTCTACAATGCCGTCCCGGCGGGTGGAGGTCACAAAGCATTGCGCCAGCGGCCACTGCTGAAAGGTAAATCCGCCCTCTTCCTTGTCCTCATCGACATACAGCGCGAACCAGCCAGCGCAGACCACATCGAGATTGGCCTCGTACCCTTCCGCGTCAAAGTTAGCGGCGTGGATATTTTCCCATACCAGCGTTGCACAGGTGGACAACCACGCCTTAGCGTCATCAGGCAGTAATTCGCTGTCGAGGTTCAGCCATTGAGCATTCGCCGGGGTCATCCCTGACATAAGCGCGGACGCCAGCATGCGGGCGCTGTCGGTGGCTGTGCCGTCCAGCAGCTTTGCAACCTTATGTTTCGCGCTTTGTGCGTCCAGCACCTCAGACGAAAACCCGGCCCCGCGCAGCGGATAGGTGTAGTCGTAGCACTCCCGCCAGACGCTTTCGTGCACCTGGCGATTTGCTTTCAGCGTGTCAGCGCGCCTGATTAACCGGCTGGCGAGTTGATCCATGAATTAAGCCCCTAACGTATTTTTTGCGGCCTGTGCGCCAGTGGACAGCAGGGAAGAACCTGTATCCGTCGCGCCTTCTGCGCCGCTGGCCAGCAGGGATGATCCCTGTTTGCGCTTTTTGCGCGCTGCTGCGTCAGCGTTCGCAGCTTTGGCCGCTGCGTCTGCTGCTGCATCGGCTTCGGCCTGCGGGTCTGACTGAACAACTTTGGGTGCGCTACCACACATAAAATTCTCCTTAGCCCGGAACGTGCCAGCCGTGTTCGGTTAATACCGGCGCGCTGCGTACGGGTTGCTTTTTGCCTTCCTCGTTTGTCACCTGCTCCGCCGTACCGCCAGTGCTTACATCGGTGGCTTTGCGTACCAGATTGAGGAAATCGAGGCAGTTGGTCAGCGGGTGGCCGACAATGTCGGTGAAGGCGTACTCTTCGAAGCGGGCAACGATGGCAGCACCCTGCGCGTTGAGCGTGGCGAGAATGGCGTTACGTTCTGCCAGCTGAGTACCATCAAGCAGGGTTGAAACCTTTTTCTGCACGGTCTCTTCGCCGCTGCCGTTCCCCTGCTGCTGCACGCCGCTCTGTTCAGCAGTAATTAACTGCCCCTCTGTAACGAGCGTTTTTTCTTCCGACGCCGCTTTTTCCTGCCCCGGCGTCTCAACGATTTTTTTCGGTCGAGCCATTTTTTTCACTCCTGAGTTAGTGAGTCGTCATTGTGTGTTGCCCTTTTGGTCAGTTTCCCGACCAAAAACAGGGCGGCGGAACGTCCACCACTGGCGGTAAAGCACAGTAGGGAGTTTTTTACGGTCTGAGCTGGTAGCCAGACACCAGAGAGCAATCAGCGCTTCACCGTGACCATGGCGAGGCTCTGATCCAGATTTCCAGCCGAGGACGGCGGATTTTGAAACGCCAAGTTCATCGGCGATTTGCTGAGTGGTGAGATTTTTTCGGGTCAGGTCGGTAATGACTCTGAACCAGTCTGTACGGAAGGTGGCGACCAGCGGCATAAATCAGCCCCCTAAACGCGCGCGTGCGCGAGCATAGAGAAGGGCAAAATCGCCGCCCGCCAGAATGAAAAAGGAGCCTGAACAGAATTTCATGCTTTCCGGACGCGTTGGCCAACCGCATTTTTTAGCGTTATCTGCTGCTCTTAGAGACGGAATTAAATTCTGCATAAGCGTAATTCCTTTACCTCGTTAGTGACCTGTTCGAGCAATTCAGTCTCCGTTCCGTAGTTTTCTTCCCATGTTTTTTGCCCTGCGTGGATAGCTACGCCGTGTCCGCCGGTTCTGTGGTGTGGAGGGCAAAGCGGGAGAGTTTCTTTGTGGTCGGCGCGCTGGGCTATGCCCTGCCCTTTGCGGATATGGTGAACCTCTGCAGGTGTAGCGCCGTAGCCAAGATTTCTGCATACGACGCAACCCAGTGATGCAACGTCTTCCAGCCAGCGCTTATCGTCTTTGGTCATGGCGATATTTCTCAGGCGGCATAGCTGAATAATTGCGAGGCTGCGTTTTCTGCTGCCTGCTGATTGGGGAAGGTGCGGAATAAAATAAAATTCCAGAGGACGTCTAATACGGATTTATACAGCTGAGAAAATTCTACATCGTCCATTTTTGCGAACGATATGGATTTGGGTTCTTTGCGGGTGGTGCCATCAGGCATCTGGTATTCGGTATAAAAACCAGCTTCGATAGTTACCCAGGAACGGAACGCTTCAAACGATTTAACCGCACTGATATTCCCTGCGCGTTTTTCTGCTTCATCGCGGAGATACTGATCAGCCAGTTCCTGCAATGTGTCGGCATGCCCGGCATAGTGGGCCACCAGTTGCACATAACCACGAACCAGTTTTTTATCAGCTGGCGATATTGCACCGCCGGAAGGTAGCCAGTAATCAAATCCCAGATTCAGGAGGGCAAAAAATTTACGGTGAAATGCCGGGTTTCTTGCCTGCTTAAAATCCGCATACAGAATACCGCCCATGCGAACTTTTTTTTCTAAGAATTCGCGGGCGTCAGGCGTTGCCGGAATTAATACACCGCCGGGTGCTTTTATAAAAGAATACTGCGCCATTGGGATCCCCTTTAGCGCAGCAATTGTTCAGAATTACATGGTGTTGGGTGTTCAGGCCAACGGTGTAATTATAGCATATTGCCGTCTGGTTTGATAATGGTATAACCAGTCAATTTAGCTAATTCAAACAACGCGTTAAGTGTCGCTATGTGCTCATCAGGATGGACAATTCTGGTCTTCTTAATCTTCCCATTTTCACACGTAATCAGTACATCACCATTGTCGGGGAGAAGGTCTCCTGCGTCTTTCTTATCAACCACTACCTCTCCTCAACAATAATACTGTATAAATTCACAGTATATATACTACCAACGAGTAGTGATCGCAAATTTTTAAGGGCATAAATTGATAAATCACATCTTTTATCAAGAACATATAAGACTTCACAAAAAATGATTACTCCTCACACTGTCAGCTTAGTTTCGTGCCACCCTCGCGTTACCCAGCATTGCGAATCACCAACGCACGGGCAGGATGTTATCGGCAGCGACTCACCGCATTTTCCACACAGGCGTTTGCTGATCGATTTGATGTGGCCACTAAGCCGCACATCATCCTGACGGATCAGCATAGCGATGTACTCGGCCAGTTCGTACGGTTCACGCCCCGGACGCCGGGCGGCGCAGTTACGCGCCAGCATGTCCAGTTCCTGCGCATCGAGAACCAGCTCTATTTTCCGGTTTCCGGCGGCAGATTGCCGCGCTCGCTGCGCGGCTTTACGTTCTGCGGATGATTTAGCCATATATCCTATCCATGTAAACGCGAATGAATGCAGCTGCGGCCTGGGCGTTTATGGCATTGCCGTACCCTTTCAGGCGGCCGACTCGGTTGCTGCTTGCCACTCTTGCCACCCCGGACTCGACTCGTCCCATGCGTGCGGCAGCCCCATCAACCAGCGGGAATGTGCCGGGTTCAACTGGACGCCATTTGCCATCTCGACAAAAGAGCCAATCCGCATCTCGCCAAAAACCGTTAACCTCAAGGGGCCGCATATCCCCGCAAAATCCTGTAGTCTCTGCTGCGCTTTGCTGCCGTCCGGTCGCCACATGCTCATGGCTCGTTCCACTGATGGCGATCGATCGTTGTTCGTGGCCGTTGGCGTTGGCCATCCCGTCATGAATGCCTGGCGTGGAAGCTGGTCCAGCCTCTCTTTTCCATCCCGCTTCGCTTTCATTCCCGCCGAGTCTTTCCAGTCCCGTGACGTTGGAGTTACCCAACCCGTCAGTAGAACGGTTCCCGGTAATTTCAGGCAGACTTTGGGAGTACCGTCCGGGTTCTTTCCGCTGTAGCAATGTGTTGACCCCGTTGCATCGTTCGCGATCGGAGTTTGCCAGCCAGATAATTTCACCGCTCCGGACAGGTTCTGTAGCCCGCGTCTCGTTTCTGGCTGTGGATTCGTATTGCAGGTTGGCGTCGGCCACCCAGTAGGCCCGCTCTCGCTCGTTCGGCGACCCGACACCCGCAGCCGGGAACGGCGTAAGCCCGAAGGCGTAGCCCATTCTTTCCACGTCATTTTGTACAAGGTCGAACCACTGATCCGCACGACCTCCTGCAACTTGCTCGCCAGCGATGCGCTGAGGTCGGCACTGCCTGATAAGCCAGCCAAAGGCAGGCCACAAATGCCTGTCGTCACTAAACCCAGCGCCTTTGCCAGTCGAGGAGAAAGGCTGGCATGGGCAACTTCCTGTCCAAATCGGTCTGTTATCCGGCCATCCGGCCAGACGCAGAGCATATGACCATCCACCGATCCCGGCGAAAAAGTGGCACTGGGTAAATCCTCTGAGGTCGTCAGGTGTGACATCTTCAATACTCCGTTCGTCAACTTCGCCAGGCGCGATGTGACCGCCGGCGATTAAATTCCGCAGCCATTCTGCTGCAAAGGGATCGATTTCGTTGTAGTAGGCGACTGGTCTCATTCAGCCTCCCCGATATATTCTGCAATGCCCGGCAGCAGCGCCACCGCAGGCGAATCACACTGATTGCCCCACACGTCGAAACCATGCGATGACTGGCGGGCGAATAACTCAATACGCGGTACATCGCCCAGCAGCTGCACCAGCTTTTCGCGCACGATATCCGGTTTGCGCGAATGCTCCAGACGCGGGGCCACGAATGACTGAACGATCCCGGCATCCAGCCGGGCGGGTAATTTCCCCTGCACAGCGAAAAGGCAATCCTCGCTGTTCGCTCTGGTCATATGGCCCATTCCGAGGGCCAGTTTGTCGGTCTGCCGGCTGTAGCATTTGTTCCACGTAAAGCCTTTCATGGTCATCAGACGGAAGCCCCACGCCTCGACTACTCGCAACGCCTCCAGCGGCTGAGTCGGTACCCACCACATAGCCAGCAGGCAGTTTTCAGCGGCCAGTTCCCAGACCGGGAGACGGCAGATATCGAGCACAGTCATGGTCTGGTATTTATGCCCGGCGCCACGCTCGCCATCTTTGGCTTTATCGCGGTACGTCCAGGGCGGATCCGCATAAATCAAGGTGTATTTGTTATTCACGCCAGCACCCCACTACTGCGGAGATATTCCAGCGCCCACTGCACAACCTCACATCCAGCCCAAATAAGAGCGATAATGACTATCCAGCCAACAACATTTGCACTGAGTACGAACAGCATCAGCGTCCTGCGGCTGCAATGCATAAAATCAGGTGTTGAAAATTTCATGTCCGCTTCTCCCGCCAAAAATTCAATCTCTCTTTGAAAAACTCCCGGTAGCTTTCCGGCGTCGCTGCAATCTGTTCTACGATGGCCTGTCGAGTAACTTTCTTCTCGAACAGCTGGCGTATGAGTGCCGAGGCGCGCATGTCGTAGTGCTCTTTGATCTGGCACTCCTGCGGCCATTTGGCGCGATTGAGCGGTAAGCCGGGCGGCAAGTAATCTGATTGCCCGGCCATGCCTTATGCCCTCTTGTTCTTCGCTGACTCGATGTAATAACGGGGATCGACGCTGTTAAGCGTGAAGTGAACCACCGGCATATCGTCGTGACGGGTGATACCCACGTAATTCGACATGAACATGCCGAACACGCGATCGTGAAGTTCTTTAATCGTCACCTGACAATCTGGATAGTGCTTCTGGATTAATGCCAGGATGCCCTGGTAAGAAAGCGTTTTGCCCTTCATCACCGATACCAGCTGCTGCGCGGTGATGCTCCCTGCGTCCTGCTGTTCGTCGCTGTCCCGCAATGGGCGGATACTCTCCAGCACCAGACGGTGACGGCCAATACTGCCGACGCGCTGGCCAGTTTTTTTATCGAAATGCTCATTAGAGCCAGCAGACCAGACGGTAGCGCCTTCACTCAGGCGAACGTTTTTTTCACCTCTGGAATAAATCACGGTGCCGATATGGGTTTTGCGTCTGCGGCCGGAAACAGTAGGGGCGATAATTTCACGCTTAATCGGTTTTTGCGGTGTGATGCCGGGTACAGGATCCGGACGTGGCGCCGCAACGAACACGGAACGGCTGCGCGCGCGCGCGCCGGCGTTCATGCGCAATTATTTAACGGGGAGCCAGTTGCAGCCATCATCCGGTTTTACTGGTTTTGGGTAATTTAAATTCGTGGTCATTGGTCTTTCCTCGGTTAAATCGCGCTGGTCAGGCGCGGTTAAAATGCATCGGTATTGAATCTCTCAGAATATTTACGGGGTTGTTTCCGGGGTTTCGCGGCCTCCAGTTGGATACGTGTTTTCTCTTTGCCAACATGCTGATCCATTGACAGAAAGTGTCCGTTTTTAAATTCCTGATAAATAATTGCGCCTGCGGCACTGAAGCGGCTTTTACCCAGGATAATTTCAGCGACGCCAGCCGCCGGGCTTTCCGGGTTGTAAACCTCATCGCGATACAGAAACATGATGCTGTCGGCGTCCTGCTCAATAGAACCGGAATCGCGCAGATCTGACATGACCGGGCGGCGCTGGGTAGCCGGGCGGGAATCCACGGCGCGGGAAAGCTGGCTTAGCGCGAACGTCGGCGTATGCAGACGCATAGCCATAGTTTTTAGGTTTCGGGATATGTGGGCGATCGCGAGGTCGTTACGCTCTGCCTTCGGTTTTTTAATCAGGCCAAGGTAATCGACAACGATCATTGCCAGATGCGGATACCGGCGCTTATGCGTTTCGGCAACGGCGCGGATTTGCTCAATCGTCAGATCGGTAGCGTCAACGATCCAGATATCGCGCCCGTTCATGGTCTCCATGGCCGCGGTAAAGCGCGCCCAGTCCTCGTCCTGCATATCGAGGGGATTACGCAGGCGTGACACTGACATGTTGCCAGAACCCGCCAGAGAGCGTTCTACGATTTGCGCAGCGGCCATCTCCATGCTGAATATCAACGCACCACCGCCGGCAGCAGTAACACCATCGACAATCTTCAATGCAAATTCTGTTTTTCCCATGCCCGGACGCCCGGCGACGACAATCAAATCCTGCAGGTTGATTCCGCCGGTTGCATCGTCCAGTTCCTCGATCCCGGTTTTCAGGTTGCGGGTACCCTCTTCACCGTCCATGCGCTTCTGCATGGTTTCCATGTACACCGGCAATAATTCGCTCATGTGTACCGGCTGTACGTCGCCAGTGTCGCCGGTCATGTCCAGCAGCTGCGCCACGGCAGTTTCGACAACCTGATCGCGCTGTTCCTGGTTTATCGCATCACGAATACCATCCGCACCATCCTGAAGTAATTGCGCTATGGTTCGGCTTCGCCAGGCCTTTACCATTTTTTTTGCGTAGCCTTTGAGGTTGACGATCGATGTCGGGAATTTGCAAATATCGGCGAGATTGGCCAGCGTCCCCTGTCCGCCGATGGCCTCGCTAATGTACATCATGTCAATTAAGCCGCCGCTCAAGGCCTGCGCTTTGATCACACCGTAAATCTGCCTGTAGTATGCGACGCTGAAAGCCTCGCTCGGCGTGCTGGCAATCACATCAAAGGCGTCCGGCGTGGCGCCGCCGTTCATCAGGCAGCCAAGAACCAGACACTCCAGTTCCTGAGTGGAATACATCATCTGCATCATAAAGCGCCCTCCCTGGTCTTTAGACTGGCCCCCTGAATCTCCAGACAGTTGGTATCACTTAAGTTAGTGATAGTC
>OBYW01000317.1_pt1 | contig 29268 bp, 25 predicted proteins | sample 1476841 | NCBI WGS metagenome assembly OBYW01 (sample SAMEA2580222, study PRJEB22360) | human gut metagenome | biome: human gut; feature: human-associated habitat; material: faeces | place: Denmark | collected 2008/2010
ACTTGTAGAAAAGGCCCGCTCCGGCGGGCCTTTTCGTTTGTGTGTACAGTGGAGGTCATGACGGAAACACAGCGTGCGCCAGAGGGCTTGCTCTCCAAGCCCAGAATCAAGCCGGCCGAGGTGGGGGACCATCGCCCGGTTTCCATTTCCGCGCGTTTGGGGCGTCTGCAATTCCATCATTCCGGTAAGTTTCGCGTGCTGCAGATTGCCGATATCCAAGACGGTACCAAGGTATCCAAAGATACGGTGTCTCTGATCGAAGCCAGTCTTGATGCCACTCGCCCCGATATAGTGATTTTTTCCGGCAACCAGATTGCCGGCTATGATCCGGCTTTTGCCAAGAGCTTCCGCAAACGCCGTTGGTGCGAAGAGGCGATTCCTGAGTCTGCATTGAGCCACACGCGCGAATTGGTGCGCAAGGCCATCGGCCAATTCACCGCTCCCTTGGCAACGCGGGGCATCCCGTGGGCGGTGACCTATGGCAACCATGATTTCCAGTGCGGTCTGAGCGATGCCGAGCTTGATGAGATCTACCGAGAGTTCCCCGGATGCATCAATCCGCCGAGCGATGCGCTGGCCAAGCAGACCATATATATGTGTCGCGAAGACGGCTCGCCTGAGACGCTCAATGGCGAAGACGCTGATGGGTCGGCTGATGCCTCGGCGAGTGGTTCCGCCGCGATGTACCCGTCTGCTGCTCCCGGCACCTTCGCATTGCCGGTGATGGATGTGGACTGCACGCGCAACGTACTTGGCCTGGTGCTGGTAAACTCCGGTGATTATGCGCATGGAGGCGGCTTCGGCTCACCTTCGCCAGAGACCTTGGCTTTCCTCAAGGCCTTGCCTGAGCGCATCGGGGCCAAATCAATGGTGTTCCAGCACATGCCGTTGCCGGAGTATTATCAGGTGCTCAGACCGGTGGCTGCCAACGCGGCTTTCGCCATGCAGGGCTATCGCGAGCACGCGGATACCTACTATGTATTGGACGAGGATCGCACCCAAGCCGGCGGGTATCTGGGGGAGGGCATCTCCTGCCCGGATGAGTCGGACGAGTTTGAGGCGCTGCGCGAGGGGTATATCGGTGTGGCGGCGGGCCATGACCATCGCAACGGATTCGTAGGTGAATATGAGGGGCTGCTATTGATGGCCACGCCTACCTGTGGTTTCAATACATACGGCCCGGCGCCGGCCAAGCGTGCCACACGGCTGATTGAATTCGATATTCGCCATCCCTATGATCCACGCACGCAATTGCTGGAATTCGGCGAATTGGTGGGTAAACCCAGTTCCAAGCGCGCCTACACGTATGCCGTGAACCAGGCCGCTCCGGGCGAGGGCGAGGGCGATGATTTGCTGCGTAAGCCGTCGCTGTGGAGCCAGCTGTCCGGCCTGTTTAGGTAGCGCATAACAAAACTGCCCCCGCCGGCGGGGGCAATGTATGTGATGACTAGCGAACTGCTTTGACCAGAGCCTCGGTGAGGTACTTGCCGGCAGCCATGACCAGCGGCGCGTAACGGCGGCCGGGGGCGGCACCCATGCGGCCGGTCGGGCCAGAAATCGAAATCGCGGCGATGACCTGGCCGGAAGCGTTGCGAATCGGCGCGGAAATCGAGCACACGCCCTCTTCGCGTTCGTTCACGGACTCAGACCAACCGCGCTTGCGCACTGCGGCCAGCTTGGTGGCGGTGAACTTGGCGTGGCGCAGTCCCTGGTGCAGGCGGTCAGAATCCTCCCAGGCCAGCAGAATCTGAGCGGCGGAGCCTGCTTCCATCGAAAGCATGGCGCCCACGGGGATGGAGTCACGCAAGCCGGAAGCGCGCTCGATGGCGGCAATGCAGACACGCTGGTCGCCCTGGCGGCGGTAGATTTGCGCGGATTCGCCGGTGCGGTCGAGCAGGGTCTGCAGAATCGGGCCAGCGGCAGTGAGCAATCGATCCTCGCCGGCGGCGGCGGCCAGTTCGGCAAAACGGGAGCCGAGCACAAAGCGGCCGTGCTGATCACGCAGCACAAAACGATGGCGCTCCAGGGCGATCGCCAGACGGTGAGCGGTCGGTCGCGCTAGTCCAGTGGCGGCCACGAGTTGGCCGAGCGTAGACGGGCCGGATTCAAGCGCATCAAGAATCTTTACGGTTTTATCAAGAACGCCGACGCCGGAATGGATCTCCCCGTCATCCTTTGCGGTGGTCTCGTTAGTGGCCTCGGTTGGCTCGGAATTGGCCAGACCATTGTTCAGTGGTTCTTCTTGGGAATCAGTCATAATACGTGCGATTATGCCATCTCACATAGTGAAATACCAAATCGGAGAAGTGTCTCACAGGGTGGCCATGGGGGAATTGGGGGCGTATCTCAATATCCGGCCTGCTTGTGGCCGGGCCAAACGTCACCACATAGGCTAATACCACGAACAAGGCGCGAACACAATACCTCGCGCGGAATTTTTGGAGGAAACGTTATGGGAACGACACTGGCCGAGAAGGTCTGGGCCGATCATCTGGTGCGCAGGGGCAGCGACGGTGCGCCCGACCTGCTGTACATCGACCTGATGCTTATGCATGAGGTCACCAGCCCGCAGGCATTTGAGGGTCTGCGTCTGGCTGGCCGCAAGCCGCGTCACGTGGATCAGCTCATCGCTACCGAAGATCACAACACTCCTACTGTTGACATCGATCGTCCGAATCCGGATGAAACGAGCGCTCTGCAACTGAGCACTTTGGAGAAGAACTGCAAGGAATTCGGTGTGCGACTGCACCCGTTGGGTGACGCCGATCAGGGCATAGTCCATGCATTCGCGCCGATTCTGGGCCTGACCCAGCCGGGCATGACCATCGTGTGCGGTGACTCGCACACTTCGACGCACGGCGCATTCGGTGCGCTGGCATTCGGCATCGGTACTTCCGAGGTCGAGCACGTTATGGCCACGCAGACGCTGTCTCTGAAGCCGTTCAAGACCATGGCCGTCAACGTCAACGGCAAGCTGCCTGCGGATGCTACCGCCAAGGACATCATTCTGGCGATTATCGCCAAGATCGGCACCGGCGGCGGCCAGGGCCACGTCATCGAATACCGTGGCGAAGCGATTCGCAACCTGACCATGGATGAGCGCATGACCGTATGCAATATGTCCATTGAGGCCGGTGCGCGAGCCGGCATGATTGCGCCCGATGAGACCACATTCGAGTACCTGAAGGGCCGTCCGCATGCGCCGGAAGGTGAGATGTGGGATCGTGCGGTCGAGTATTGGAAGACGTTGAAGACCGATGACGATGCCGTGTTCGACACGGTAGTGGATATCGACGCCACCAAGCTTGGGCCTTTTGTGACTTGGGGCACCAACCCTGGTCAGGGCTTGCCGATCACCGCGAACGTGCCGGAACCGGACAAGATCGCCGACGCCACCAAGCGTGCCGCCGCCGAACGCGCGATTACGTACATGGGTCTGAAGCCGGGCATGCCGATCAAGGACATCGCCGTGGACACGGTGTTCATCGGTTCGTGCACCAATGGTCGTATCGATGATCTGCGTCAGGCCGCTGCGATTATGAAGGGACATCACAAGGCGGAGAACATTCACCGCGTGCTCGTGGTGCCGGCCTCCTCCCGCGTGCGTCTGCAGGCGGAAAAGGAAGGGCTTGACAAGGTGTTCAAGGACTTCGGTGCGGAATGGCGTAACGCCGGCTGCTCGATGTGCCTGGGCATGAACCCGGACAAGCTGGTGCCGAACGAACGCTCGATTTCCACTTCGAACCGTAACTTCGAAGGCCGCCAGGGCAAGGGGTCGCGTACGCATCTGGCGTCGCCTGCCGTGGCCGCAGCGACTGCTATTCGCGGCACGATTTCGTCCCCCGCCGATTTGTAAATACTGCACACTGGCTCCCGCTGGCAGGGACTGTCAGTCGAAGACTGACTGAGGGTGGTCTTGAGACGCTGTATGCCGGCGACCACCCCTAGTCAGCAAAGCTGACAGCCCCCTGCCAGTGGGGGCAAGAACTGAAAGCTTGATATCCATGGAAAAACTCACCACCCTGACCGGCGTGGGCGTGCCGCTGCGCCGCTCCAACGTCGATACCGACCAGATCATTCCCGCCGTGTTTCTGAAGCGCGTGACCAAGTCCGGCTTCGACGACGCCCTGTTCTACGCATGGCGCCGCGACCCGAACTTCGTGCTCAACAAGCCGGAGTACGCCGGCAAGGGCCAGATTCTGGTAGCCGGCCCCGAATTCGGCATTGGCTCCTCCCGCGAGCACGCCGTGTGGGCGCTGCACGATTACGGCTTCCGCGTGGTCATCGCCCCCAGCTTCGCCGACATCTTCTACGGCAACACCGCCAAGAACGGTGTGCTGGCCGCGATCATGCCGCAGGAGTCTGTTGAGCTCCTGTGGAAGCTGCTGGAGGAAGAACCCGGCCGCGAGATGACCGTGTCTTTGGAGACCCGCACTGTCACCTGCGGCGACGTGACTCTGCCGTTCGAGGTCAACGACTACGTGCGTTGGCGCTTGATGAACGGTTACGACGATATCGACCTGACGCTCCAGCATGAGGACGACATCGCCGCCTATGAAAAGATGCGCGTCGAAAAGTTCCCCTTCAAGCCCAAGACCATCCCCGCCAAGCACTGGCCCGAAGAAAAAATCGAGTCCGCCCGCGAGCCTGAAGATAATTGGACGGGCCCGTTGGCCGACCGCGGCATTATCTAACTCTCTCCATCGCATAAACAAGGTCTCACTGGCTGCTCGCCAGTGAGATCTTTGAAATTCATACTTCGGTCGGACCGTCCGCCCAACGGCTCGGGATATCGGCGTCTGCGCGGTGTAGGAAGAGAAAGCGGAGGGTGTCGAGACCGTTGGTGACGAACAGGGGCAGGGTGATGCGTTCGATGCCGTGCGGCTCACGCCACAGGGTGGTCGAGCGGGTGACCGACTGTACCCGGGTGCGGCGGGTGATGAGTACGAACTGTGCCAGTCCGTTGGCTCCCGTGACGGTGATGCGGTGGGGAAGCGGCGCGATATAAACGTTAACGGCTGCGTTCGTCTCAGATGCGTACGTTTCGGAGCTGTCTTGTGCCTCCAAAGCAGTTGTTGTATCGGAGGCCGGCGTCGGCTTTGGCTTTGGCTTGTAGGTTGCTCAAGTGCGGATTCCTGTTGCGTGGATGCGTCAGGGCACTGGAGATTGATTGTTTCACGAGATGTTCCACGCAGTGTTTCACGAGATGTTTCACGGCACCGCTCCGGCTCCAGCTGCAAGGTACCGGGTACCGCGTCCAGCCGGATGTCCGTGTCCGCACCAGCCGCTGAAACGGTGAGCTGCACTACGCCGAATGGTTGCAGATATAACGGCGAAGTGCTGTTGATGGCATGGATTGCGCCGTAACTAATCGTGCGATTCTTCCGCAAGATGTTCATCTTTCACGGCCGTGCCTCACGCGGTGAATACTGGTGGGTGCATTTGTTCACGATACTGTTGACGGCTGCAGTCGGCATCATCTCCGGCGGCATCGGCTCATTGATGGGCTATTCGTTCGGCAACGGCTCGGATATCATCGATTCGCCCCTGAGCAATCTCATGGACAATGCCGCGATTGTTGTTGAGCTGGTGCTGTGGATTCCGAATCTTTCGTTATCGGTTCGCCGCCTGCATGATGAGAACCGGCGCGGTTGGGGTTGCGGTTTGTCTGGCCGCGGCTCTGCTGCCTCTGCAAGGTTGGTGGATTACTGGTGGCACTGCGTTGGTAACGGTGTTTTTGGCAGTCGGTTACGTGTTTACCAAACGCGTCGCGGTCGCTGTACCACTGGCTTATTCCGTACTGGATGCTCTCGGATTCGCGATGCCGCAATCAGCATCGGTGGGTGGCAGCATTATTCGGGGTGCGATTGACGCGCTGAACGATATAACCAAGGACGATGCAATCGGCTCCAGCGCTACAGCTCCGGTTGAGATCACACTGCCGCAGTACTCGCTGATTGTGTTTGCGGCAACGCTGGTGCTGAACCTGTTGATGCTTGGGTCCCTGGTGGCGTTTGGCTCGGCGGCCCACACGTCGACAGCTATGGTGAGCCCAATCAGCTCGGCCGTATCAGCCAGTACGGTGGTGGGCGCATGCAACCGTTGTGGTTTGCGGTGTTCATTGTGCTGGGTATAGGCGTGCAGGGGTAAGCGCGCTATTTGTGCGTGTGATGGCCGGGCGTGGCTTATCGTTGAACTATGAGTGATTTTGAGCCGTTTTACGATGTGAAGCATAGCTATGAAGATAACTATGAGCAAGGGCCGTTTGGGGCGTTCGCCGAGGCGCTGAAGGCGACCCCCTCAGTCACCTCCGGTGACAGCTCCCCCTATGAGGGGGAGCTAGAAAAAAAGACGTCAGATGGTGTAGTGGGGGAGCCAGCGGGAAGCACCTTCCTGGGCCAGCCGGTGAACTTGCCGTTTGGCATTCCGGCGGGGCCGCTGCTCAACAGCCGGTTCACTACGGCCGCGTTCCGCATGGGCTTCGATTTGGCTACCTACAAAACCGTGCGCTCGCGCGCATGGGGGTGCAATCCGTTCCCGAACGTGCTCGCCGTGCATCCCAAGTCGGCGGACGGCTCGCTGACCCCGGGCAGCGCAGAACTGGACGAGGGCGTACTCGCCGACACCGACTATGAGCAGCCGATCTCCATCTCCAACAGCTTCGGTGTACCCTCGCAAAGCCCGGACGTCTGGCAACCGGACATGCGCGCGGCCATCGCCGCCGCCGGTCTCGGCCAAGTGCTGGTGCCGAGCTTCCAAGGCTCGCGCGTGGAAGGCATGAGCGAGGAAGAATACATCGCCGACCACGCCACCACCGCCCGGCTGATCAAGGAAACCGGTGCAAAGCTCATGGTAATGAACACCAGCTGCCCCAACGAAGGCCACAATCGGCTGCTGTGCCACAACCCGCTGCTTGTAGGGCGCATCACCGAAGCCGTGAAGCAGGAGATCGGCGATATTCCGCTGATGGTCAAGCTCGCCTACATCCCCAGCGATGATGACCTGGAACTCATGGTGCGCTCCACCGTGGGCCACGGCACTGTGCAGGGTTTCAGCACCATCAATACGATCTCCGCCAAACTGGTCGACGCGGACGGCAATCAGGCTTTGCCCGGCGCGGGCCGCGACCGTTCAGGCGTGTGTGGCAACGCGATTCGCGGCGCCGGACTCGACATGGTGGCTCGTCTGGCCGCGATCCGCGAGAAGCTCGGTCTTGATTTCAAGATCAACGGTGTAGGCGGCGTGGTTTCGCCCGCCGATTATCAGGCATACAGAAACGCCGGTGCGGACTCGGTGATGTCCGCCACCGGCGCGATGTGGGATGCCGAACTGGCCCGCAAGATTAAGTCCAGTATCAAATAACGGCAAGGCGTTACGGTCTGCTGAACACGTGAAAATGGGTGTGGCCTGTATGCGCATGGCATTGTTCGTAATGCATGTGCACGTACAGGCCACACCCGTTTTTCACGTTGGCCGGACGCCGATTACTTATCGTTGATGCGGCTCAGGAATGCCTTGGTGCGTTCGTGGGTCGGGTGGTCGATAACCTCTTCGGCAGTGCCCTCTTCCACGATGACGCCTTGGTTCACAAAAATAACCTTGTCGGCAACCTTACGCGCAAAACGAATCTCGTGCGTCACAATCACCATAGTGATGCCCAGCTTGGCCACTGTGCCAATCGCTTCTAGCACATCGCCCACCAATTCCGGATCAAGCGCGGAAGTCGGTTCATCGAACAGGATCGCGGTCGGGTTCAAAGCCAGTGCTCGTGCGATGGAAACACGCTGCTGCTGACCACCGGAAAGCTGAATGGGGTAATAGTCGGCGAAATCAGACAAGCCGACCAATTCCAGTTGTTTGCGGGCGATTTCGTCAGCCTCGGCCGTGGACTTCTTCTTTACCGTGCGTAGACCTTGCGTGATGTTCTGCAACGCGGTCTTGTTCTTGAACAGGTTGTAGTCCTGGAACACCATGGCGGTTTGACGGCGAAGTGCCAGTGCATCGGCATGTTTGATTTTCTTGCCGCAATCAACACTGACTCCACCGATGGTAATGACACCCGAATCCGGGGTCTCCAGTAGGTTCATGCTGCGTAGCAAGGTGGTCTTGCCTGACCCGCTGGGGCCAATAATGGCGGTTACCTCACCTTTGGCAGCATGCAAGGAAATGCCTTTCAGGATTTCCTTGTCGCCGAAGGATTTATGTAGGTCTTCGACGCTGATGGCGTATTCCATGACGTTCCTTTTTGATCCTATGTATTAGCGCCTAATTACGGGATTGCGCCACGCTTAGGCAGCCTTCTTGGTCTTGATAAAGCCTTGGCCGTCTTTGGCCAGTTCGTGGTCCTTGCGGCGAACGAAGCGCAAGGTGCACACGGGGTCGCCCTTGGCGATTGTGCCTTCAAGCGTGAAATCCAGGCAGGAGAATTCCTGTGCAAAAGCATGGTCTCCGGCCATGGCAACGTCGCACAAACGGGCAATCTGCTCAGGATTCTTGCCCTGCTTTACCCATTCGGTGACGTACGGGCAGTAGTGGAAATGAATCTCCAGCTCGTCGTCGTTGTCGACCACACGCTTCATCTCATAGATCTGCTCGTTGTGATCGCGGCCGAAATCATCTGCGAACTGGCGGAAGGTCGGATGCTCGCCAAGTTGCTGGGCGAATTCCTTACCGTTGTCGGCACCGTACGTCCATACGGCGTCATAGGCGAACTGATCGTCCAGGCCGTGCTTGGCGGCCTCGTCAATCATGTTGCTGATGGTTGCGGCGCGACGAGCGGAAATGTCGCGAAGGCCGTCCACCACCGGGTTGACGATGCTCGGAACATTGTTTTCGAATGCCATGAGATTTCCTTCCCTAGGATGTGGAACTGCTTGAACTACTTGTACTGCTTGAAACTATTGTTCGATGCGATGCTACTGCGTGTATGTCATCAGGCGATGACATACACCTTTCTGCGCAACTTGGATTTCGCCTGCTTGCTTAAGAAGAAGAACGAGAACTGTTGCATGGCATCATCTTCCTTGATATTGAATTTGCCGAGTCTGGCGTACAGCAGGTTCAGCAACCATTCGGCAACCACGCATACCACCCAGTAGAGCAGTGCGGCAACCAAGTACGCTTCAAGGAAATCGTAATTCTGGCTGGCGCTGATTTTCGCCGTGCCCAACAGCTCGACAACGCCGACCAGAGAGGCAACGCTGGTGCCCTTGAGCAGCCATATAAAGTAATTGCCCATATCGGGGATAGACACCACAACTACCTGCGGCAGCAGAATATGCCAGATGATTTCTCGACGGCGCATGCCGCATGCCTTGCCCGCTTCAATCTGCCCGTGGTCAATGGCACGAACCGAGGAAACCACTACGTCGGTAATGTATGCGCCGAAGTTCAATCCCAGTGCCAGTACCGCGGCCGGGAAATACGGCGGGTTGCGCGGGTCGAAATGATAGCCGAGGAATCCGTCGAGACCTTTGGCCACGATGGGCACCGCGTAGTAGCAGAACAGCAGCTGAATGACCAGCGGCACGCCCTTGATAAACGTATTGATGACGATGACCAGTTGCTTGAGTACGGGGATGCGTACCAGAATAAAGGCGCCGCAAGCGACGGCGAACAGCAACGCCACAAGCATCGACCATAAGGTAAGTGTGATAGTAGCGGGCAGTGCGCGCAGCAGGACCGGAATATCCTGCCCCATGAATTCGTAATCCAAAGTCATAGTCTCACGCCTTCCCGTAACGCTGGTAGTGCTTTGCAGCCAGATTGAATAGCAGCTCGAGAATCGCAACCAGTACGAAATAGATAACTGCGGCGACGCCGAGTACCCACAGCCTGCCTACGCCGGAATTCAAGCCAATCATGCGATCCGCATAGCCCATGACTTCAATTGCGCCGATAGTGTAGGCCAGTGAGGCGCCTTTCAGGACATCAATGGAAAGATTCTTCAAATTGAGTACAGCATTCTGCAGCGTTCCCGGCACAATGACATGGAAGAAGCATTGCAGACGGCTGAAACCAATGCTGTAGCCAGCTTCGATCTGGCGGTAATCCATAGCGAGATATCCGCCACGATACGCTTCAGCCACAAAGCATGACAGGTTCAGTGTGGTGGCGATGATGTAGAACGTACCTGCCGACCAATCATTGATATCAATGCCAATGATGAGGAGCAGTCGAGGAAGGCCATACAGAATCAGAAACAGCTGTATCAGCTGGGGAGTGCCTCGGAAAAAGGACACGAACAGCGATACCAGCCAGTACACGACGCCAGTGCCACGCAGCCGTGCTTGGCAGATGAACACTGCCAAAATCGCGGCAATGATGCTGGGCGCCAGCGTGTACACCAACGTCATCGGAACGTATTGAAGCATGCCTGGCAATACATTCACTATGATTTGCAATCCGGAATCCATATGGCCCCTCGTATAGTTATTCAGCGAATCTCAAGCGAAATACAACTGAGATCAGCCGTTGTCGGCAATGCCGAGCTTCTCGGCAAGGGCGAAGTTATCCTGCTTGAACCACTTCTTGGTCAGACCGGCCAAGGTGCCGTCCTTGGTGAGGGCCTCGATGGACTTGTTCACCTGCTGCTGCGCGTCCTGGTTCTTCTTGTTGAGCAGGAAGACGGTGTCGCGGCCGTCGACGGCATCAGTGACCTTCATCGGGTATCCGAGGCTGTCCTTGACGCCATCGAACTGGTCCTTGGACAGGTAAACGGCGTCATATGTACCGTCGTGCACCTGCTGGATCATGTCGGTGAAGGTCGGCTGGGTGGAGGAAGCCTCCATCTTGATCTTGACGTTCGGGTGCTTCTTCTGCCAATCGCGGAAAGCAACGTAACGGCCATCGGTGGACTCGATCGGCACCACGGACTTGCCGTTGAGGTCTTCCATGGTCTTGATTTTGCTGTTCGGGTTCACAATGAGGTTCAGGAAGTAGTAGTTGTACGGCTTGGTGACCAGGTAGTCCTTCTCACGAGCCGGCGTGCGGAAGAAGGTGCCGCTGACCAGATCGTACTTGCCTTCCTTGAGGCCAATAAGTGCATTCTGGTATTCAAGAGTCGAGTACTCGAGCTTGATGTTCTTGTTCTGATCGTCGATTTTCTTCAGAACTTCGTATTCAAAGCCTGCGGGGCTACCGTCTTTTTCGGCGTATGCATACGGTTTGTTCGGCACGACCAGTGCGACTTTCAGTGTTTTTTCACCGCTATCAGCGGCTTGCGCGGAACCGCAGGCGGCCAAACCGGTCAGAGTGCTCAGCGCGACGACGGCCGCAAGAGCTTTTACCGCCGTCTTTTTCAGTGAGTATGAGTTCATTTGGAGGTGGCCCCTCTCTATCTAACCATGTTCTCCAGTGTTACGTGTCAGTGCAGGACCTCACCGTATGCAAAGTGCGGTGGTATCTATTGCAGCAACGGGCAATAGTGTATAGCGGTGAAACGCTGGAAAGGAGCCGTTTATCACTATTGCTTATAGAGATTATTGATAACGATGTCTCAACGTCAATGAAACCAAGGGATACTGATACGCAAAAAATGGCGAAAGTTCCATGATAGTCGAGTTGTAATTGGAAATCAATACCTAATGTGCATAACAGGTAGTTATGTTGCATATTTGACTGAAACGGTGGACGGAAGCTGCGGCAAGAGAACGAACGTCCGTAAGTATGCGGCTCGACGAGACCCTCGCATACTTACGGACGCTTTCGCTGCCGACAGCTCACGTATCGTGCAGGATGCAGGCAGATCGATGGATTTTACTCAGCCGCCGCCTTCATGGCAACGGCGCCGACGTAGTAGACCGGCTTGTCGAAGTTGGGCTGGAATAGGAAGTCCACATTGGCAAGCTGGTCGATGGTGAAGCCGGCCTGAATGGCCATAGAAATCACGTTCGCCGCGCCGGAAATGTCGGCCTTGGAGCAGAACTGGCCACCCTTGACCTTACGAGTCTCAGGATCCCAGGTCAGGATTGATGTGACCGGTGTGGTGGTGAGCATGAAGTCCGGGCGGTAATCCTCGGTGAGCGAGGTTTCGTGGACCGTGAGCCCGCGGCGTTCGGCGCCCGCACGGGTCAGGCCGGAGGCGGCGAGCGAGAGATCATACAATTGCACGGCGGACGTGGCCTGCGTACCCAGGTATTTCACGGTCGGCGCCTCAATGTTGCGGCCGACTAGCAGGCCCTGGCGCACCGCGTTGGTGGCCAGCGGAATGTAATCGTGCTGGCCGGTCGGGTTGTAGAACACGGTGGCGGAGTCACCGGCGGCATACACGTCCGGCACGGAAGCCTGCATGTAGTCGTCCACCACGATCGCGCCGTTCGGCAGCATGTCCACCTTGCCCTTGAGCAGGCCGGTGTTCGGCAGGAAGCCGACCGCCAGGATTGCCATCTCGGCAGTGTATTCGCCCTTTTCGGTGACCACGGTGACCGTATTGTCGTCGTTGTCGTGGAATTCCACCACTTTCTGGCCGAGCGCGAGCGTTACGCCGTGCTCTTCGAACGCCGCCGCCACCTGATCGGTGATGGTCTTGTCGAAATTATTGGCTAGCGGGCGGTCGAGCCCGTCCACCAGCGTGGTCTTGACGCCGGTGACGCTGAACTGCTCGGCGATCTCCGCGCCGATGTAGCCCGAACCGATGACCACCGCGGACTTGGCGGTCTTGGCCTTCTCCTTGATGGCGATGGCGTGATCCCAGTTCTTGCACAACAGTACGTGCGGGCTATCGATGCCGGGAATCGGCGGGATTACGGGGCGGGAGCCGGTGGTTACGACCAGTTTGTCGAAAGCGAGGGTTTGCTCGGTCGCCGCGTCGCCGTCTTCCAGTGAGCGGTAGGTGAGAGTCTTGGCGTCAAGATCCACGTCGGTCACATCGGTGCGCATGTGCATGGTCGCACCGGCTTCGGCCAAGGCGGCGGGAGATGAGTAGAACATCTTCTTCGGGTCGGACACGTGGTCGCCCACCCACAGGGCGATGCCGCAGGAAAGGAAGGAGAGCGTGCCGTTGCGCTCGAAAACGTGAACGGTCCAATCGGGGTGTTCGGCGAGAATTGAGGTGGCGGCGAATGTGCCGGCGTGTGTGCAGCCAATAACGGCGACGGTGGTCATGAATGCTCCTTTGCTTGTGGCTATGGCGTCAGGTGCCATTGCCCTGAATCGTAGCGTAGAAGCATGAGGAACACCGTGGGCTCAGCTGTGAGGAAGGTCACGTTTATCGGAAAACGGAAGATTTCGTCCTGCAGTCGAAAGGGGGTATTAGAAGGGGGTACAAAAGGGGGTATGAAAGAGTCGGTTATGCCAAGCCGGAGTTCGGCTTCAGGCGCATTTCACGGAGTCAGCACATGGGTTATGGCAAACTGGACGATAGCGTTTTTTGAATTGCTTGTATATAGGAGAGTGGCGTGGCTGAGAATCCGGATGACGTGCTGCATGTCGAGGGCGGTAAGCCGCTGAATGGCACGATCAAGGTGCGTGGCGCAAAGAACTTCGTGAGCAAGGCCATGGTCGCCGCACTGCTGGCGCCGGGCAAGTCGGTGCTGAAGAATGTGCCGGAGATTCGCGATGTGCACGTGGTCTCCGATTTGCTGCGACTGCACGGCGTGGATGTGGACGTGAACGGCGAGAAGGGCATCGTGACCATCGACGCCAGCCATGTACAGCTGGCCGACGTGGCCGACGTGGATACGCTGTCCGGCTCCTCCCGCATTCCGATTCTGTTCTCTGGCCCGCTGGTGCACCGTCTGGGTGAGGCGTTCATCCCGGCCCTCGGCGGCTGCGCAATCGGCGGCCGTCCTATTGACTTCCACTTGGAGACCCTGCGCAAGCTCGGCGCCACCGTGGATAAGGAACATAAGGACGGCATTCACATCACTGCGCCGAATGGTCTGCATGGTGCGAAGATTCACCTGCCGTACCCGTCTGTAGGTGCCACTGAGCAGACTTTGCTGGCCGCCGTGCTCGCGGAAGGCAAGACTGAGCTCTCTGGTGCCGCCACTGAGCCGGAAATTATGGACTTGGTCTGCGTGCTGCAGAAGATGGGCGCCATCATTTCCGTGGATGTGGATCGCACGTTCCGTATTGAAGGTGTCAAGGAGCTGCAAGGCTACACGCACACTTCGCTGACCGATCGTATTGAAGCTGCCTCTTGGGCGTCTGCGGCGCTTGCCACGCGCGGCGACATCTTCGTCAAGGGTGCCACCCAGCCGGAGATGATTACCTTCCTCAACGTGTTCCGCAAGGTGGGCGGCAAATTTGAGGTGACCGATAAGGGCATTCGTTTCTGGCATCCGGGCGGTGACTTGAAGCCCGTGGCCATCGAAACCGACGTGCACCCCGGCTTTATGACCGATTGGCAGCAGCCGCTCGTGGTGGCTTTGACTCAGGCGAATGGTCTGTCGATTGTGCACGAGACCGTGTACGAGAACCGTTTCGGCTTCACCAAGCCACTGGTCGAGATGGGTGCCACCATTCAGCTCTATCGCGAATGCCTGGGCTCCCTGCCCTGCCGTTTCCAGCAGCGTAACTACAAGCATTCCGCTGTGATTTTCGGTCCGACCCCGCTGACCGGCCGCGATATTGACGTGCCGGATCTGCGCGGTGGCTTCTCGCATCTGATTGCTGCGCTGGCTGCATCCGGTCCGTCCGATGTGCATGGCATCTCGTTGATTGACCGTGGCTATGCCGACTTCCGTGGCAAGCTCGAGGCGCTCGGCGCCGACTTCGACTGATCTTCCTGGCTTCTCTCATTGAGAGAAGCCAGGACTGTATTGAGCCGTTTAGTCCTCGAATTGTTTGGACAGCGGCACGAGCATCGCCGTGATTATTCCGAACAATACGGTGGAGATGAACAACACTGCTGCTACCGGCATCCGGTCATAGGCCCATCCGTACACCATCTGGCCGAGCGGCTGGGCGCACATGCTCACAGCCGCGGCCATGGACATCACTTTGCCGGTCATCGCTTCAGGAGTATTGAGTTGGATGGTGGGCACGGCGATGAGGTTAGTGAAACAGCTGGCAATCATTGTGCCACAAGTGAAGATGATGAGTATCATGAGCTTGGTCCATGCGCCGACCGGCAGCAGGAATACTATGCCCTGTGGAACCATGGCTAACGCGAGTGCGGCCATCAATCCTGGCAACCAGCGCATGGTGAGTTTTGCGGCGAACAGGCCGGCGATGAAGGCGCCTGCTACTCCGGAAACGCCAATCAGACCGTCGGCGATGCCATACACGGTGGCATTGAAGCCCAGCACGGTGCGAATCGTGTAGGGGAAACCGACGCCGGAGTATCCGATGAGAACGAAGTTCAGTGCGGCTGAGAACAACAACAGTTTGAACACGTTGGGACGGTCTTTCACAAGGAATCGTATGCCGGCTTTGAGGTCTTCGATTGGTGTCGGTAGTTCTTCGTCTCCGCGGTCAGGTGCGCTGAGACGGATAAAGCATTCGAGCGCGGCCGCGCCGGCAAAGCTCACGATGGTGATGATCATCATGAGGCGAATGCCGAACATGGCATATAGCACGCCGCCGAGGAAGCTTGGCAGCAGGGAGCTCAACTGCTGAACCTGATTGATCACAGCCATGCCTTGGCGCATAGTGGCAGGGCCGTACTGCCGGAACATCTGGGGGAGCGCGGCCTGTACGGTCGGCGTCTCGAACGCGCCGAGTACGGCGAGCAGCACCTGCATGGTGGCGATGGCCGCGATATTGAAGCCCGCGGCGGCGAAAACGATGGCGCTCGCCAGCACGAGCGTGGCGGAGATGGCGTCGAGTGCCACCATGATCGTGCGGCGGTTGACGCGGTCGGCCAGCACACCGCCGAACGGGGAGAGCAGGATGGTGGGCACGATGGATACGGCCAGAATCGAGGCGAAGATGGTGGCCGAGCCGGTTTCGTCCAGCACCCACATCGACATGGCGAAACGCAGCATCATATTGCCGAACAGCGAAATACCCTGGCCGGCGACCAACAGCACGAAGTCGCGGGAACGCGGCGGGCGCTGGGGGCTGTTGTCGTTCTTGCGTTGTATTGCTGTGTTCATTGTGAGCCTTTCCTTGGCTCCCCTCTCTGAGGGGAGCTGTCGCCGCAGGCGGCTGAGGGGAGTCTGTCGAACGTCATCATGCCTTTGGCGGTCATTTCGATAAGTTCGTCGTCGAAAATCGGCACGCCAATCGCGCTGAGCATGGCTGCCAGACACCGTACGCGGTGCTCCATCTCGGACAAACTCGCCGGATAGAAATACGGCATCAGCCAGTAGTTGGGCAGGAGCGAGAGCAGCTCGGCGGCCTCTCGCGGATATGCGGTGGGGATGGAGCCGTCCTTGACGCCCTCTTCAATCAGCGGCAGGAACCGTTCGGGCAGGTGCTTGCTCCAGATCCGCATGTTTGCGGCGAACGAAACCGGGTCGCTCAGCATGGGCATGGCGGCGCGCATGATCTGCACATGGTCCTGTGCGGTTATCGAATAGTGCCACAATATGCGGAACTTTTCGAGAGCGGTGAGGTCGCTGCGGCCCATCACCGATTCGTTGAAGTCGTCCTGCACGTCGTTGTCCCGGTTGATGAGCTCTTCGAGGATGTCTTCCTTGGATTTGAAATGATGGTAGATCGCGCCTTTGGAAAGGTCGCCGAGTTCGTCCACGATGTTCTGGATGGAGGTGTGCTCGTAGCCTTTGGTTATGAACAGCTGTTGCGCGGCGTCGAGAATGCGATTGCGCGTCACCTCGGGGTGCGCGTTACGTGCCATGCTGGCCTCCCTGCGGTATGCGGTATGCGGCGTTGCCGATCACTATAGATACCGACTGACGGTATGTATAGCGGTTCCGGCGAGCCCCCAATGTTTTCGGGGGATTGCTGGTGGCCGATTTTCGCTTGGTATGTTTCGGAACATTGCGGGGGCGATCTATAGGCATACCGGACCGCAAGTGTCGCCGTTCTCGGTATCCTTAGAAGAATGAGCCCTGAAGCCTTAAGTGAACTGATTTCCAACATTGCCCATAACCTCGTCGCAGCCGACCAAGCCGGAGAACTGACCGACGAGCTGATCCCGCCCATCGACAAGCTCGCCGTCATGCGCCCGAAGGACCGCGCGCACGGCGATTGGGCCTCCAATATCGCCATGCAGCTGGCCAAGAAGGCCGGCATGAAGCCGCGCGATCTGGCCGAGCCGTTCGCCGCCGCACTGGCCGAAGCCGACGGCATCGCCAAGGTCGAGGTTGCCGGCCCCGGCTTCATCAACATCACCCTTGATTCCGCCTCGGCCGCCGCCGTGGTGGACACTGTGCTTGCCGCGGCCCCTGCGGTCGATGGCGACAAGCACCTGAACAAGGTCAACGAGTACGGCCGTAACGCCCATCTGGGCGGCCAGACCCTGAACCTCGAGTTCGTTTCCGCCAACCCCACTGGTCCGATTCACATCGGCGGCACCCGTTGGGCCGCGGTGGGCGACGCCATGGCCCGTGTGCTGGAGGCCAACGGTGCCAAGGTGGTGCGCGAATACTACTTCAACGACCACGGCGAGCAGATCAACCGCTTCGCCAAGTCACTGGTCGCCGCCTGGGCCGAGGCCAACAAGCTTGGCGGCGCCGGTTACCAGACCGAAACCCCGTGCGACGGCTACAAGGGCGCCTATATCAACGAGATCGCCGCCCGCGTCGAAGCCGAAGCCAAGGCCGACGGCGTGAACCTGACCGCGTTGGCCCACCAGGATCAGGGCCTGAACGATGACGGTGAACCGCTCGGCGAGGACGACACCGAAGTGCGCGAGGAATTCCGCAAGCGCGCAGTGCCGATGATGTTCGACGAGATTCAGAAGTCCATGAAGGACTTCCGCGTGAACTTCGACGTCTGGTTCCACGAGAACAGCCTCTACGCCGACAAGAAGGTCGAAGCCGCCATCGAAGAGCTCAAATCTCACGGCGATATCTACGACAAGGACGGCGCCACTTGGTTCGAATCCACCAAGCATGGTGACGACAAGGACCGCGTGATCATCAAGTCCAACGGCGAGTTCGCCTACTTCGCCGCCGACATCGCCTACTACTGGGACAAGCGCCACCGCGCCGAAAACCCGGCCGACGTGGCCATCTATATGCTCGGCGCCGACCACCACGGCTACATCGGCCGCATGATGGCCATGTGCGCGGCCTTCGGCGACGAACCCGGCAAGAACATGCAGATTCTCATCGGCCAGCTGGTCAACGTGATGAAGGACGGCAAGCCCGTACGCATGTCCAAGCGCGCCGGCAACGTCGTGACCATCGACGACCTGGTCTCCGTGGTCGGCGTGGACGCCGCCCGCTACTCGCTGGCCCGATCCGACTACAACCAGAACTTCGACATCGACTTGGCTCTGCTCGCCTCGCACACCAACGACAACCCGGTGTACTACGTGCAGTACGCGCACGCCCGCTCCAAGAACGTGGACCGCAACGCGGCAGCCGCCGGCATCAGCTACGAGGGCGCCGACCTGTCCCTGCTGGACACCGAGGCCGATGGCGAAGTGCTCGCCGCCCTCGCCCAGTTCCCGAGCGTGCTCGCCACCGCGGCCGACGACCGCCAGCCGCACAAGGTGGCCCGCTACCTCGAAGAGCTGGCCGCCACCTACCACAAGTGGTACAACGTGGAGCGCGTGGTGCCGATGGCCCTGACCGATCCGGAAACCCGTGGTGACAACGAGGCCCGCAAGGCCCTGGAAATCGCCAAGAACCCGGAGCCGGCCCGCGCCGCCGCCCGCCTGAAGCTCAACGACGCCGTCCAGCAGGTCATCGCCAACGGTCTTGACCTCCTCGGCGTTACCGCCCCCGAAAAGATGTGATTATGCCTATTTCTCCAATTTGGCCGGCCGTCACGGCCGTGAATGCCAATGGTGCCATTGCATTTCATGGCCGCACCGCCGAATCCCTGTTGGACGAGTTTGGCTCGCCGCTTTACCTCATCGATACCGATGAGGTATCGGCCCGTGCCAAGCACTTCGTACGCGCTGCAGCCGAGGCATTCAACACCTCCACCACGCACGTGAGCTTTGCCGGCAAGGCGTTCCTGTCCAAGGAAATCGTGCGACTGGTCGCCGAGGCTGGCATGTTTGTGGACACCTGCACGATGGGGGAGATGCGAATCGCCCTCGCTGCCGGTGTGCCCGGCCGCCGCCTAGTGCTGCATGGCAACAACAAGTCCGATGATGAAATCGCGCTGGCCATCGAACAGGGCTTCGCCAAAATCGTGGTCGATGAGCCTAATGAGCCGGAGCGCATCGCCGCCATCGCCCGTAAACTCGGCAAGCGTGCCCGCGTGATGCTGCGTGTTACTGTCGGCGTGCATGCCGGTGGTCACGAATACATCTCCACCGCTCACGAGGATCAGAAGTTCGGCGTCCCGCTGCTGGCGGCCGGAGCCGACGCCGCAGTGCTCGACGTGCTGAACAACCTGACGGACGTGACACCTGCCGCGACCAACGCGCGTATTGCGGAGTCGGACGTTAATGCTGGCAATGACCACCCTCAGTCGACTGCGCCGATAGCTCCCGCCAGCGGGAGCGGCAAACCGGCACGCGAACTGCGTTATGACGTCAAGTATCCGTACGACCTGAGCCATGAGGAAGTCTCCGATACGGATAAGGTACTTGCCGCCGCTATGGAAGCCATCGCAGACGGTCCGTCCATTGCCGTGCTCAAGACCATCCTGGCCAATCAGGATGTGCTGGAACTGGTCGGTGCTCACTCGCATATCGGCTCCAACATCCACGACGCGGATGCCTTCATCCACGCCGCCAAGCGCATGATGCTGCTGCGCAAGACCCTGTGGGCCACCGACGCCTACATCCTGCCCGAAATCGATCTCGGCGGTGGTTACTCCGTGGCCTACACCGACGGCGAAGATTCCATGGATATCGATGTGGAGCTCACTCGTCTGGCCGGCTCGGTCAGCGACACAAACCGTGCTCTGGGCATGCCCGCCCCGGCCATCAGCTTCGAGCCCGGCCGTTACATCGTGGCTCCAGCCGGCGTGACCCTGTATCGTGTAGGCACCATCAAGCATGTGCACCTGAGCGATGCCAAAGACAGTGCCGGCAACCCGATTGGCGAGCGTGTGTATGTGTCTGTGGATGGCGGCATGTCCGACAATATCCGTCCGGCACTGTACGGAGCCGATTACACCGCACATTTGGCCAACCGAACCGGCTCTACTGAGACGATGCTTGCCCGCGTGTGCGGCATGCATTGCGAATCCGGCGACATCGTGGTCCATGAGGTGCGTTTGCCTGCTGATCTCAAGCGCGGAGACATTCTTGCCGTGCCGGTCACCGGTGCATACGGCCGCACGATGGCCAGCAACTATAACCAAGCGTTGATTCCGGCCGTGGTCGCCGTGTCTGAGCAGGGCGCACATGTTATGTTGCGCCGCCAGACCATCGATGACCTGCTGGACTTGGATCAAAGCTGACGGTAAAGCGGCATAGCTGTTCGATGCCGTTCAATAACGCATACGAGAGGGCCTCCCGCCACGAGACGGGAGACCCTCTTGCTATGTGGAACCAGTTGCTTACTTGGTGGTCACGGTACCGACCGGAGAGCCGTTGGTGACGGCTCCGGCAGCTGTGATGGCCAGCGCATCCACCAACGCCGGGTTGGTGAACACAACAATCACATCCGTGGCCTTGCCTGCAGCGCGAACCGCGTTCCAATCCACCTCGACGATCGGGTCGCCTGCGGTGATCTGCCGGCCTTCGGTGACCTTCATGGTGAACGGGTCGCCATTGAGCTGCACGGTGTCGATGCCGATATGCACCAGCACTTCCAGACCCGCGTTGGTGGTGATACCGACGGCGTGCTTGGCCTGAGCGATTGTGGACACCTTGCCGGACACCGGTGCGACGATCGTGTCTGACTTCGGTATCACCGCGAAGCCGTCGCCGAGGAGCTTCTCGGCAAAGGTCTCATCGGGCACCTGGTCAATCGGCTCGATTGTGCCATCGACCGGGGCAAGCACGGTGGCTGTGGAAGCTGTGCCTGCGGGTTTAGGGGCGGCAGCGGGTGCTGCCGTCACGCTTTTGGGGCCGCGTCGCCTCCAACGGTCACACCTTTGGCGATGTCGTTCATCGCATCAGCCACGAATTGCACATCCGTACCGACGATCACCTGTAGGTTGGTCTTGTCGAGCACCTTGACAGCCGGAACGCCGGTCTTCTTGATGGCATCCTGATCGACGAGCGAGGTGTCGTTCACCACCAAGCGCAGGCGGGTCGTGCAGTTTTCGATGGACTTGACGTTGGAAGCACCGCCCAGCGCCGCGTAGATGCGGGAGGCCATGGTGATGTACTTGTCTTCGCCGGCGGCCGGAGCCTCGTCCGCAGCAGCGACTTCCTCGGCCTCTCGGCCCGGGGTCATCAGGTTGAACTTGCGGATGGCAAAGTCAAACACGAAGTAGTAGATGACTGCGAACACCAGGCCTTGCACGATGAGCATGTAAGGTTTTGTTGCCAGCGGCCAGCCTAGAACGAAGTCGACCAAACCGGCCGAGAAGTTGAAGCCGGACATCCAGTCCATTGCTGCGGCGATGGCCACCGACAGACCAGTGAGCCTGGCGATTGGAAAGATTCAATCGATATTGGCCGCATGCGCTTCGATGAAGATTTTCCGCCACGGCGTGTCGGATTCCTTACGTAGGATAGTAAGCGGACATCCGCCGCGGCCTTTGGCGGATGATGTGGCATCAATAGGAAGGAACCTTGTGGCACAGCTGAATGAAAGCCCTATTCGCGTTGGACTTTTGGGAGCGGGCACCGTCGGATCTCAGACTGCCCGACTGATCGTGGAACAGAAGAGCGAGCTGTCAGCCCGAATCGGACGACCGATTGAACTGACCGGCGTCGCCTGCCTTGATCCGAAGGAAACCGAAGCGTTCCCGTGGATTGATCAGTCCATCGTCACCACCGACACAATGAGCGTGGCCACCAACTCGGACATCGTCATCGAGCTTATCGGCGGCACCACCGTGGCTCGCAAGTTTGTGCTTGCCGCCATCGAATCCGGCGCTTCCGTGGTCACTGCCAACAAGGCGCTGCTGGCCAAGTATGGCCCGGAAATCTATGCGGCCGCCGAGACCAAGGGCGTTGATATTTACTTTGAGGCTGCTGTGGGCGGTGCGATTCCGTTCCTGCGCCCGCTGCGCGAGTCCCTGGTCGGCGACAAGGTGACCAGCATGCTCGGCATCGTCAACGGCACCACCAACTACATTCTTGACGAGATGACCACCAAGGGTCTTCAGTTCGATGATGTTCTGAAGGATGCTCAGGCCAAGGGATACGCCGAAGCCGATCCGACCGGCGACATCGAGGGCTACGACGCTGCCAACAAGGCCGCCATCATGGCCACCCTCGGCTTCCACACCTCCGTGACCATCGACGATGTGTCCGTTGAAGGCATCACCAAGATCACTGCCGATGACATCGCCGCCGCCACCGCCGAGCATAAGGTCATCAAGCTGCTTGCCGTGGTCGAGAATAGCGAAGCCGGCGTCTCTGCTCGTGTCTATCCGGCCCTGATTGACGAGAGCCACCCGTTGGCCTCCGTGCATGGCTCCTTCAACGCCGTGTTCGTCAAGGCTGAGGCTGCTGACGATCTGATGTTCTACGGCCGCGGTGCCGGTGGCGCTCCGACCGCTTCCGCCGTTGTAGGCGACGTGGTGACCGAAGCCCGTCACATTGCCGCTGGCTGCACTGGCCCCTCCATTCCGCTGTACAAGAATCTGCCGAAGGCTCCGATTACCGCTTCCAAGGCCGCATTTGCCGTGCGCTTCCTTATTCACGACAAGCCGGGTGTGCTGGCTGCCATCGCCGCCGAGTTCGCCAAGAACGGCGTCTCCATCAACGGCGTGAACCAGGACTTGAAGCCCACTATGACCGATCCCGGTTATGACGGTGAGATCCAGCAGCTGCGCGTGGTGACTCACCTGACCGACGAAGAGACCCTGCGCAACACCGTCAAGGCTGTGCAGTCCCTCGACTTCGTGACCGGTGAGCCGTCCATCCTGCGCGTGCTGGACTGATTTATTTTGAGTGGAGCTCCCCTCAGTCGCCTGCCGAACGTAGTGAGACTGAGGGGAGTTCCGCTCCAAAGGAACAACCATGAATCCAACCTGTAACAGCGTCCATGTGCGTGTGCCTGCCACCTCCGCCAACCTTGGTTCCGGCTTTGACACCGTGGGCTTGGCGCTCGACTATCACGATGAGCTCACGTTCACGCTTAACGATGATCCGAACGACGGCATCGCTCACGTGATTATCCACGGTGAAGGCGCCGATACATTGCCTCACGACGAAACCCATCTGGTGGTCTCCACCTTCCGCCGTGCCTGTACCACTTTTGGTCTGGGCCGTCTCGGTTTCACGCTGGAGGCGACCAACAGTATTCCGCAGGCTCGCGGCATGGGCTCTTCCGCTGAGGCCATCGTGGCCGGTATCGCCGCGGCTGCGGCCTTTGCGCAGGCGGGCGACCTTAATCGCCCTGCCATCTTCGACATGGCTGCCCAAATCGAGGGGCATCCGGACAACGTGGCACCGGCGGTGTTCGGCGGTCTGACTGTCTCGTGGGACTTCGAGACCGCGGAAGGCGTTGGTTCAGTGGCCATTCCTGGCGGCGAGCCGCTGCACGGCGGATTCCATGCCGTCAACTATCCGGTCGATCCGGCCATCACCGCTGCCGTGTTCGTACCTGATTACGAGCTGTCCACCGAAAAGGCCCGTCAGGCGCTGCCCAAGGAACTGCCGTACAAGGATGCCGTCTACAACGTGTCCCGCGTGGGCCTGCTGCCCGCCGCGATGAATCCCGTGGTACTTGCACAGGCCGCGCAGCAGGGCAAGTCTGGCGTGGCCGCTGTCGCTGCAGACTCCGCAGCTTGCGCCTGCCGTGATAATGCCACTCACGGTGCTTGTGGCTGTGCCTCTGAAGCCGTGACTAACATTCATGAGCCGGTTCCTGCGGAGGCGTTTGCCGCAGCCGCGGCCCAGGCCAACGCACTGTTGTTCGCCGCCACGCAGGACAAGCTGCACCAGCCGTATCGTGGTGCCTTGATGCCGCCGTCCACCGATTCCACCGATCTCATCGCCATGTTCCGAGCCAAGGGCTATGCCGCTGCCGTCTCCGGTGCCGGTCCCTGCGTGCTTGTGCTGCACTACGGCGACGCCCGCGAGGCTATTGATCAGCTGGCGTCGGAGCAGCTCGCTTCCGGTCGCTGGCGTGTACTCCATCTACCCATCAACACCGCCGGCGTCGAAATCGAACGCCACTAAGTCGAGGAGAAGGCTCCCGCTGGCGGGAGCCGGCCGCCGCAGGCGGTCTGAGGGTGGTCAGTCCTAGCGGCAGAGACCACTCTCGGTCTCACTTCGTTCGACAGCTCCCCTCAGGGAGGGGAGCCGCTTTACTACTGAAGGTCTGAGCCACATGTCCATCCCGCTAATCCTTGCATCCAAGTCCAAGCCACGCCGCGATGTGTTGTATTCGGGGGGCATCTGCCCCACGATTCGCGTCTCGCACGTGGATGAACCAGCCGTGCTCGAGGTGGCTGCTCGTGAGGAAGGCGTGACTGTCGATGATTTGAGTATCAAGCAGCGTGTGATGATTCTGGCCGCCGCCAAAGCTGAGGCCGTACATCGTGCGTATCGTGATGTGGCTGATACGGCTGCCGCCGCGACCGGTGACCGCGTGATCGCCTACCCGCTCAAGGCCAAGGAAATCAAGGATTCGGAACGCGAAGCTGCCGTCGAAGATCTGCGCAAAGCCGCCGCTGGCAAGCCTATTGACTATTCCAAGGCGGAAATCGCCACCACGCGCGACTTCTCCGGCATCGATATGCCGACCGTTACCGAACCCATCGCCACCGCTATTGCCGGACAGTCGGGACTGACCGAGGCGACAGTCGGCCCGCTGATTCTTGGCTGCGACTCGATGTTCCTCCTGGACGGCGAATGCTACGGCAAGCCGCACAGCGAAGCCGTGGCCCGCGAACGACTGAAGCGTATGAGCGGCGCGACCGGCGAACTGTGGACCGGCCACTGCCTCATCGATTTTGCAACCGGACGTACTGTGCGCGGTGCAAGTCACGCCAAAGTGCATTTCGGTGAGTTCACCGACGATGACATCGAGCGGTACATCGCCACTGGCGAGCCGCTGGAAGTCGCCGGTTCGTTCACGCTCGAGGGCTTCGGTGGTGCGTTCATTGACAGCATCGAGGGCGATCCGCACGGTATCATCGGCCTCAGCTTGCCGCTGGCTCGGCATTTGGCTGGTGAATTAGGCGTCAAATGGACTGACCTGTGGAACGTAGACCGTGGTGAGCTGGCGCCGGAGAGCAAGGCTTCGGGCAACCAGCACGCCGGCATTCTGCCGCCGGTGGAGAACGTGCACCAGCCTGGCGACGGCTGGGTGGATTGCGCATGCGGTCGCAAGCATTGGGGCACCAACGGCGCGTCCGGCATTTTGCTGGCTCGCCGCGATGCTGCGAGCGGCAAGGTGACCCACGTGGTCATGCAGCACCGTGCCGCGTGGAGCGCCGAAGGCGGCACGTGGGGTATTCCCGGCGGTGCCACCGCGGACGGCGAATCGCCCATCGAGGGCGCGCTGCGCGAAAGCTATGAGGAAGCCAACATCACTCCCGAAGACATCGAGGTGGTCGGCTCCTACCGCGAGGACCACGGCCCGTGGGCCTACACCACCGTGTTTGCCTTCGAAAAGTCCGGCCACGCCGTCGAGCCCAAGGCAAATGACGACGAAAGTATGGAAGTCTGCTGGGTGCCGATTGCCGACGTGCCCAACCGCAAGCTCCTCACCGCCATGAAAACCGACTGGCCCCGTTTCGCCGCACGTCTGGATGAGCTGGCCGCCGCGCAAGGATGAGTGCGGTGCCTGAATGCGATTCTGATAATGACCGGCACTGAATAGTGGTTACCGATCGCACATCATCGGTGATTGCGGATATTGAGTGGGGTGAACATTCTGGATGATTTGGGGATGTGCCGAAAGTCATATCGTTCGTAAAATGCAACTGCTTGGTCGGTGGCAGGTTCTACAAGTAGCGCTCGCGCTCCAATGATGGCGGCGGCGTTCATGGAACGAAGTACCGCATCTCGGAGTAGTTGACTGCCGACATGCATGGTTTGAAATCTGATGTCCACGCCCATCATGCCTAGCAAGATTGCGGGGATGGGGTTCGGGCTATTGCGTTTCAGCCAGCCGGAAGCCCCCGAGTGTTCAATACTGTATGCGCTCAGTGTGTAGAATCCAGCCAGCATATCAGTGCCATTGATGTCCTTGGTGAAGGTGGCATAGACCACGGCAGTGCCTTGTCTACCCGCCGTGGCGGCATGTCTTGCCAGCCAATCATTGACCAGTGGCAGACCGCAATCGAAACCGGAGATGTTGTCGTTTGCAGTCAGGCGTCGGGGCTTGGTGAAGTTGATCACGTCCATATCGGATCGCTTTCCAACAATTCAGTCAGACGTGGTCCCATGGGTTCGTCCAATGCGGCGGTGAAATCATTCCACGCTTGATTGTTCAGTCGAATGATGTGAGCTTCATGGATATCCCTGTCTGCGGCGGCGAGCAGATTCGACAATGCCCATTGCGACGCAGTCAGGCCTTTGGACTCGGCCGCTTGATCGATTCTGGATCGTTGTTCTTGAGTGAGCCTCATCTCAAAACGACTGTTCTTGTTGTTCTCAGTAGTCATACCCCTATTGTACGGCTTTTGTACGGACGAAATTGATATGTTTGGGATATCGATTGCGATGGCCACGTGAGCTCCTTTGCTTGGTATGTCCGATTTGCGAGCGTGCAGCACGCTGATTCCATGAACATACCGTTCGCGTGATTCGCATGTCCAGCCGAATCGACCTATGTGGTTCCAGCTTCCGAAGTTATCCACATTGCCATTGATAAAAGTATTGTCGCATCGACTGCGAATCTCTAATCCTTGCGGATGAGAGGTGGGTGGGGCGGTTGAAAAGGTTCATACCGCAGCCTGATGGTCAGGCTTCTGCTCGATCCGTACTCTCGGGAGTATGAATACAGCAACACAGCAATTTCAGCAGACTCAGACCGCACCGGAAGCAGTGCAACAACAGGACGCACGGCAGCAGTGGTCTCCGGTGATCGAGGCACATGACTTGGTCATGGACTACACCGCCAGTATGGCCCGTGCGCAGGCCGGTCATGGCGTTACCAGTGTGATTCCGGCCGGAACAGGTGCTGCGGTTCCCGCTGCCAATGGTCAGCCCGGTTTCGCCATGCCAACCATGCACACACTTGCCCTGAACCACGTGAGCTTCGCATTGGGTGAGGGTGAGACGGTTGCTGTCATGGGCCCGTCTGGCTCCGGCAAGTCCACGCTGCTGCACGCGCTCGCCGGCATCATCAAGCCGACCGCTGGCACAGTGACCTTCCGTGGCTCGAATCTGGATGCCATGAGCGATGCCGGCCGCACCAAACTGCGCCGCAACGCCTTCGGCTTCGTCTTCCAATCCGGTCAGCTGCTGCCCGAACTGCCGGCGGTCGAAAATATCGCCCTGCCGATGATGCTTGACGGCATGCCCTACCGCACCGCCACCGACACGGCGATCCTGTGGCTGGAACGCATGGGATTGCGCGCGCTCGCCACGCACCGGCCGGGGGAGATGAGCGGCGGACAGATGCAGCGCATCGCCATCGCCCGTGCGCTCGCCGTCAAACCTGCCGTGGTCTTCGCCGACGAGCCGACCGGCGCGCTCGACCAAGCCACCGGCCGCGAGGTCATGGGCATTCTCATGGCCGCCGCGCGGGACAACGGTTCCGCCGTGGTCGTCGTCACCCACGACCCCAACGTCGCTTCGTTCTGCTCGCGCACCGTGACCATGCAGGACGGCCAGCTGGGAGGCGTACGATGAGCGCTTTCGCATTGTGGCGATTGTTCCATCGCCCCGGCTCGCGTGGCAGTGCGGGTCATACTTCGGTGTTGGCCATCATTGCTTTTGCCGCAGCCACCACTATCTTTCTCACCGTTTTGGGCGGCGTGCATGGGTTCATGTGGCGTGCCTCCGCCGACCACACCATTGGATGCGCAATCAATCTCGACGCTTGCAAACCCGGAACAGCGGAAATCTGGAAGCAGCGTATCGCCAATCCCCACAGCCTGGATCAATACGCCACGGCATACGTCGTGCTGGCGTTCTTTGCCTGCCTGCTGCTGATTGTGCCGTTCGTGGCGCTTGCCGGTTCCGCCGCGCGATTGGCTGCGTCCCGTCGTGACGCTCGGCTCGCATCCCTGCGCTTGGCAGGCGCGACCACGGGGCAAGTTATTCGCCTTACGGCGCTTGATGCGGCTGGGCAGGCCTTGGTGGGGGCGCTGATTGGCATCGCGGGGTACTGCGTGTTGATCCCCCTAATCATGTTGCTGCATTTCCAGAATCAGACGTTTACGTTCGAGCAACTGTGGGTGGGGCCGATTGCCTTGATCATTACGCTTGTTGGCGTGACCGTGTTGGCGCTGATCTCTTCGCTGGTCACGCTTCGGCGCGTGGCCATCACGCCACTCGGCGTCACTTCACGCGTTGCGACTACGCTGCCGTCCGGCTGGCGTGTGGTGGTGTTCGCCGTCATCATGGTGATTGCCGTTCTTCTCTTCAAGAATCCGATGGTGCTGGCTCAGGCCGGTGAAGTAGTGATGTACGGCGTGATCATCGGTTTCATGCTGCTGTGCTTCGCGCTGGTGAACCTCGTGGGCTCCTGGGTGGTCACCGCCCGCGCCAAAGCCAAGGCCAAACGGCCCAAGGACGCGGCCACGATGATTGCCATGCGCCGTATTCTCGACAATCCGAAGCGCGCGTGGCGCAATGTGTCCGGCATTGCACTGGCCGTGTTCATCGCCGGCATCACCTCGATCTGCGGATTCTTCGGATCGGCCGCCGTGGTCGGTGACGCCAACGACCCGTCCACCGTGTTCATTCGCGACATCGGCACCGGCGGCATCCTGACGCTAGTGTTCGCCGCTGTGCTTGCCGCGGTCAGCTCCGGTGTGATGCAGGCCGGCAGCGTGTACGATCAGGCCGGCGAATATCGCATGCTGGTGTTGGAGGGCACTGATGTCAAGACCTTGAACCGTGCGCGATTCATCGAGGTACTCACCCCGCTCAACATCGTGGTGATCGTGGCCGGTGGCTGTTCCATGCTGCTTATGGCCCCTCTGTTCGCCGCTTCGATGACCGAACCGGCCACGCTGGCCAGCTTCTTCGGCGGGCTTGTG